>Ga0209916_1000161_pt1 | contig 139973 bp, 127 predicted proteins | sample ThiBio_1000_plan_FD_183956 | JGI IMG/M metagenome (GOLD analysis project Ga0209916, IMG submission 183956) | Wastewater bioreactor microbial communities from Cape Town, South Africa - Thiocy_solids_2 (SPAdes) | ecosystem: Engineered > Bioreactor > Thiocyanate-remediating > Anaerobic-Aerobic ...
CACCGCGTCCGCCAGCCGCTCGGCACCGTCGCCGTGCGCGCCCGGGGCGATGATCGCGAACTCGTCGCCGCCGATCCGCGCCAGCGTGTCGGTCGAGCGCAGCACCGAGTGGGCGCGGGCGGTCGCCTGCTGCAGCACCGCGTCGCCGACCTGGTGGCCGTGGCGGTCGTTGATGCCCTTGAAGTCGTCGAGGTCGAGGATCAGCAGCGCCAGCGGGCTCGAGTCGAGGCCGCGCCGGCCGAACGGGCGCGTGCGCCGTTCCAGCTCCCGCTTCATCGTCGCGTCGAAGTAACGGCGGTTGCCGATCCCGGTGAGCGGATCACGGTTGGCGAACTCGCGCTGGCGCACCTCGGCGGCGACCAGCCGCTTCTTCAGCCCCGCCATCACCCAGGTGGCGGTGAGGAAGCCGACCGCGAGGGCGAGGTAACGGGGCAGGAAGGCGTTGTCGATGGCGTCCGGGTCGTAGGCCAGCGGCGCGCCGGCGACGAGGATCAGCTCGACCGTCAGCGGCCAGGCCCAGCGCTCGGGGAAGAAGAAGGCGGCGTAGAGGAGCGGGCAGACCAGCAGCGGCTCGATGTAGGAGAGCGAGCCGCCGGTCAGGTAGATCGCGAGGCCGGCGACCGGGATCGTCGCCACCATGCCGATCGCCAGGGCGTCGATCGAGGCACGGTCCCAGGGGATCCAGCCGACCACGCTGGCGAGGCCGTAGAGGAAGACGAAGGCGCCGAGCAGCAGGACGAGCGGCGTCGCGGCGTGGTCGGACCCGGGGACGGCGACGTCGATCGCCCCGACCACCGCGGCGGCCATCCAGAGGACGCCGGAGATCCGCCCCATCCGGGCGCGCTCGTCCGGCGCTTCGGCGAAGGCGGCGCGGGCCTGGCTGATCTGCTCGGGGATCGTCTGCACTCACCGTTCTTTTCGGCCGCGACGGCGGCGCGGATTAGTGCCCCGCGACGAACTCGGCGTTTATGCCAGAGATAAATCTGAGCGGTGGGGCCGGCCGGCGCGGGCGCGCCGGCGGCGCTAGCCCTCGGCCGTCGCGGCCTCGCCCTCGGCCGGGCCGCCGGCGGGGCCGTGGCCGCCCATCTCGGGCGTCGGCGCGGGCTTCAGCACGAAGATCGCGATCAGCACCGAGGCAAAGGCGAGCCCGGCGCCGACCAGGTAGGCGAGGTGGTAGCCGGAGGTCAGCGCCGAGGCGGCCGAGTGGCCGGCGGCTTCGAGGTCCGCGGTGCGCTGGCTCGACAGCGTCGCCAGGACCGCCAGGCCGACCGCGCCGCCCACCTGCATGCTGGTGTTGACGAGGCCCGAGGCCAGGCCGGCGTCCTGCGGCGTCGCCCCCGACATCGCCAGGGTCATGATCCCCGGGAACGAGGTGCCGATGCCGACCGCGATCAGCAGGAACGGCGGCAGCAGGTCGGTCAGGTAGTTGCCGTCGACCGGCGTGCGGGCGAAGAGCAGCAGCGCGATCGTCACCATGATGAAGCCGGGGATGAGGATGTTGCGCGGGCCGAAGCGCATGATCAGCTTTTCCGAGAAGCCGAGCGAGAGGCCGCCCATCACCACCGTGGTCGGCAGGAAGGCGAGGCCGATCTCCAGGGCGCTGTAGCCGAGCACCCGCTCCAGGTAGAGGGCGCCGAGGAAGAACATCCCGAACATGCCCGCGACCAGGAGCGCCTGGACCGTGTTGGCGCCGACCACGTTGCGCGAGTGGAAGAGCCGCAGCGGCATCAGCGGGTTGGCGATCCGCGCCTGGCGGCGGACGAAGAGGACGATGAGCGCCGCGGCCAGCACCAGCCCGCCGATCGTCCGCGCGTCGACCCAGCCCCATTCGGTGATCTGCAGGATCGTGAAGACGCCGAGCATCAGCGCGCCGGTGATCAGGGCGGCGCCGGGGAAGTCGGCGCCCTCGTGCATGCCGAGGCCGTCGGGGTTGTCGACCAGGCGCAGCGCCAGCCAGCCGACCAGCACGCCGATCGGCAGGTTGATCACGAAGATGAAGTGCCAGGAGATCGCCTGGGTCAGGACGCCGCCGAGCAGCAGGCCGATCGAACCGCCCGCCGAGGCGACGAAGCCGTAGACGCCGATCGCTTTCGCCTGCTCGTTGCGCGCCGGGAACATCCGCACGATCATCGCCAGGATCACCGCCGAGGCGAGCGCCCCGCCGACGCCCTGGACGAAGCGCGCGCCGATCAGCACGGCCTGGTCCGGCGAGGCGGCGCAGAGCGCCGAGGCGATCGTGAAGACCGCGAGGCCGACGATGAAGACGCGGCGCTGCCCGAGCAGGTCGCCGAGCCGGCCGGCGAGCAGCAGGAGGCCGCCGAACGGGATCAGGTAGGCGTTGACGACCCAGGCCAGGTTCGCCTGCGAGAAGTGCAGGTCTTCCTGGATCGAGGGCAGGGCGACGTTCACGATCGTGCCGTCGAGGACGATCATCAGCATCCCCGCGCAGAGGACGTAGAGGGCGAGCCAGCGGTTGCGATCTGGTTGTGCGGTGGGGGTCATGCTCCTAGGGACCGGTGGGGGGACGAGAACTCATCGGGGCCCGAGAGATCGGGCAGGCGAGGATAGCCGCCCCCGGCTCAGGTCTCGCCGTCGTAGTACTCGACGTTGGCGGAGCGGCGCACCATCACCGTGCTCTCCGGGTCGCCGGTCCAGATCCCGACCTTTTCGGAGTCGGGATAGACCGTCGCCGTCGGGTGGACGACGGTCGAGAACATGAGGACGCGGGCGGGCTCCTCGGTGTCGTTGCGGATCTGGTGGGCGCCCTCGGGGCCGCGCGGGAAGCAGGCGACGTCCCAGGGTGCGAGCCGCTCCTCCCCGTCCGGCGCGCGCAGCGTCGGCGCGCCGCTCAGGACCAGCAGCCACTCCTCCTCGCCGCACTCGTAGTGGTAGGGGCAGATCGCCTGTCCGGGGGGTAGCTCGTAGACGCTGATCCCGGTCTCCTTCGCGCCCAGCAGACCGCCCAGCCGCGCCATCCCGGCGCGGAATCCCTGCGGGTCGGAATCGTCCCAGGTGAAGTCCGGTTTCCCGATGTTGACCTTTTTCACGAAACCGACGCTACCAATGCCACACATCAGTAGTTTTGGGTGGTGAGTTCGGTCGAGGAGCCGCTGGAGCAGGGGAGCGCGGCGCGAGCCGCCGGCCTGGTCACCTCCGTGCTCGACGCGGTGATCGTCCTCGACGAGGAGATGAAGGTGCGCGAGTGGAGCGACGCGGCGGGCGAGCTCTTCGGGATCGGGCGGGCCGGAGCGCTCGGCACCGACCTGGTCGAGCTGATCGTCCCCGCGGAGCTGTGCCCGGACGTCCGCGAGAGCCTCGGCGGCGAGGGGGACGCGGAGGAGGCCGTCGAGCTGCTCGGGCGGCGGATCGAACTGCCGGCGCGGCGCGGCGACGGCGTCAACTTCCACGCCGAGCTGACGGTCATCCGCGCCGGCGCGGAAGGTGGCGGGCCGACCGTCTTCGCCCGCGACGTGAGTCACCGCCTTGAAGCCGATCGCGCCCGCGCGCACATGGAGCAGGTGGTCGCCGGGAGCCGCGACGCCGTCTTCTCCAAAGACCTGCAGGGGATCGTGATGACCTGGAACCCCGCCGCCGAGCGCCTCTACGGCTACACCGCGGAGGAAGCGATCGGCCGCCACGTCTCCTTCCTGAAGCCGGAGGAGGTGAAACGGGAAGCTGACGAGATCCTCGCCAGCGTGCGACGGGGTGAACACCTGGAGGCGCACGAGACGCGACACGTCCGCAAGGACGGCGCGATGATCGACCTCTCCTTGACGACCTCGCCGATCGCCAGCGACTCGGGCTACCTCTACGGCGCCTCGGTGATCGCCCGCGACATCACCGGCGAACGCCGCCGCGAGCAGGCCCGCGACTTCCTGATCGCCGCGACGCGCGACCTCGACGCCTCGCTCGACCCGATCGAGACGGCGCGCAACATCGTCGCCAAGGCGGTCCCCGAGCTGGCCGAGCTCTGCATCATCGACTTCCTGCGCGACGACGGGCGGCTCGGCGACTCGGTCGCGGCGGCGGCGCTCCCCGGCGCGGCCGAGCGGCTCGAGCGGATCCGCCGCGAATCGCCGCTGGAGCCGGACGGCGACCACCCGGTGGCGCAGGTGCTGCGCGAGGGCGAGCCGACGATCTGGCGCGACCTGAGGGAGCCCACGGTGGCCGCGGCGGTCGCCCAGACGCCCGAGCACCGGGAGCTGATGGAGGACGCCGGCTACGAGTCCGCGGCGGTGGTCGGGCTCTTCGCCCGCGGGCGGAAGATCGGCGCGCTCTCCTTCCTCCACACCGACGCCGGCATCCGCTACGAGGAGGCCGACCTCGAGTTCCTCGGCGAGCTGGGCGAGCGCGCCGCGCTGGCGCTCGACAACGCGCGGCTCTACCAAGAGCGCGACGCGATCGCCCGCAACCTGCAGCGCGGCCTGCGCCCGCCGCGGCCGGTGCGGGTGGAGGGGATCGAGTCCGCGGTCGTCTTCGAGGCGGCCGGGCGGGGGATCGACATCGGCGGCGACCTCTACGACGTGATGCCGACCGAGGACGGCTGCTGGGTGCTGATCGGCGACGTGGCGGGCAAGGGGTCGGCGGCGGCCGGGGTGTCGGTGGCGCTGCGCCACGCGGTGCGCGGGCTGACCCGCGAGGTCGACGAGCCGGAGGAGGTGCTGGTCCGGGTCAACGAGCTGCTGCTCGAGGGGACCGGGCTGAACGACTTCGCCACCGCGGTGCTGGTGCGGCTCCGGGAGGACGCGAGCGGCCACTGGACGATCGCGTCGGCAGGCGCCGGCCATCCGCCGCCGGTCCACGTGCGCAAGGGCGGCGCCCGGCTGCTCGGCGGCGGCACCGTGCTGGGGGCGCTGAACGACGCCAAGGTGCAGCGCCACGACGCCGCCTTCGAACCGGGGGACACGCTGGTCCTCTGCACCGACGGCTGGCTCGAGGCGGGGCCGCCGTCCGAGCACCGCGATCCGCTCGACCTGGCGCGCCTGGCCGAGTACCTGGCGCCGCTGGCGCTGGAGGAGATGGTCGCGCGCCTGCGCGGCGACGCGGTCAGCCGGTCGGACGGCGAGCTCGAGGACGACATCGTCCTGCTCGCCCTGCGCCGGGTCTAGACCTCCATCCGCAGCCTGATCCGGGTGCCGGAGGCGCTGCTGTCGATCGCCACGTCGTCGCAGAGCCGGTTGGCGATGTAGAGGCCGCGGCCGTGCTCGGTCGCCGGGTCGGGGCGCACCTGGCCGACGGTCGAATCGGTGATCGTGCCCGCGTCGGCGACCTCGACGAAGATCGCGTCCTCCTCCCGCCACACCGAGGCGAGGCCGCGTCCGCCGCCATGCAGGACGCTGTTCGCGGCGAGCTCCGAGGCGGCCACGACCAGGTCGTTGGTGCGGCCCGGCGCCAGGCCTGCCGCGGTGGCCGCGGCGGCGACGAGGGCGCGGACGTCATGCAGGTCGTCGAGCCCGAACTCCTGCCGGCGTGCCTTCAGCGGCGCCAGGGAGAAGCCGGCGTGGAGCGCGTTCCTATCCGTCCGGGTCGCCTGCATGTCCCCCGGCTACCCGGCTGCACGGGAGCCACAACATCTGAGTTTGCTTTGTCAACCTTTTGTGACAGAGCCGGGCTGAGACGGCCGGGGGTCGCCCAGCCAGTAGCGCGGGCCGGAGCCGAAATGGGCGGCGCGGTCGCCCGGGTTCGCCAGCTTGCAGCGGTCGAGCGAGAGGCAGCCGCAGCCGATGCACTCGGTGAGGCCCTCCTTGAGGCGTTCCAGCTCCGCGATCTGCTCGTCGATGCGCCCGCGCCAGGTGGCCGACAACCGCGACCAGTCCTTGCGTTTGGGGGCGCCGTGCGGCGGCAGCTTGGCCAGCTCGACGGCGATCTCGTCGAGGCTGAGGCCGACCTTCTGGGCGAAGACGATGAAGGCGATGCGCCGCAGCACCGGGCGGGGATAACGGCGGTGATGTCCGGAGCCCTCCCGCTCGGCCGCCGAGATCAGGCCGCGCTCTTCGTAATAACGGAGCGCGGAGGAGGCGACGCCGCTGCGCCGCGCGGTCTCGGAGATGGTCAGCAGTTCGGACACGACCTTGACTTCAAGCTTACTTGAACTTGTACCGTCGCCAGATGATGAAACCAAGCGAACGCATAACCGCAGAGGTCACCAGTTGGGACGGGGTCGAGGCAGGCCTGGGAAAACGGGGCGAGTTCGGCTTCCGCCTCGGCCACCGAGAGCTCGGCCACCTGCACGGCGACCACGCCGCCCACTTCTCCTTCCCCCGAGCCCGCTGGGAGGAGCTCGCCGCCGAAGGCCGCATCGTCGAGCACCCGGTCTTCCCGGGCAAACACGGCCCGGCGGCAAGGCGGATCGACGACGAGACTGATGTCGAGGACGTGATCGCCTTGATGCGGATCAACTATGAGGCGGCGCGGGAGCGGAGTGGGCGGGAGGTGTGACGCCGAGGGTCCCGGCCGGTGCGGCCGTCCGAGATGGCGCGGGGTGTCCTGGGCTCCTCATGGGGGTCCTGGCAGGCTGTGACCCCCATGAGGAGCCCAGGACGTGAGGCGTTCGTGGGAAAGGCGTCACAGGGACGTCGCGAAGTCGGACTTCCGTGAGGATCGGGTCGGAGAGCCTCCACACCTCGGCCGGATCCGTGACGAAGATGCCGGGAACGTCACACTTTCCGGCCCCCAGAGGCCCTTTTCGGGCCGAGATCAAGGCCCGATAACGCGCTGCGTGTTTTAGGGCCCCTATAGGGGGGTCAATACACGCAGCGCGTAGGTCGGTGTTGCACAACACGGGAGGAAGACCGGAGTTCCCGGCATCTCCGTGACGGGGTCTGACTCCCGTCACGGATCCGTGCCACTCCCGACGCACTCCCGTGAGGCCCCCGCGCACGATCCTCCGCTTTCCATAGACCCGCCCCTCTCGCCACGGCCACAGCCTGCCCGGGCCGTGGCGAGAGGGGCGCGTCCGTTATCCGGGCGACAGCTTGCGGGTCCCCGTCCCTAGATCCCCTAAATCAACTCACTCGACTCCAGCGCCTCGTCCTCCAAGCTCTGCCTGGCCACCCCTTCGCGGCCGACCTCCGCAGAGTCGTAGGCGGCCAGTTGGGGGAAGGCGAGGGCGACTACACCTACGGAGGCGAGGCAGGTGAGGCCGCCGGAGACGACCGAGAAGGCGGGGCTGGTGAGGGCCGCGACGCTGCCTGACTCGACGTCGCCGAGGCGGGGGCCGCCGGCGACCACGAGGCTGTAGACGGAGGAGACGCGGCCGCGCATCTCGTCCGTGGTCAGGGTCTGCATCATCGTGCTGCGGCAGACGGCGCTGACCGAGTCGGCGGCGCCGGCGAGGGCGAAGAGGACGGCGGCGGGCCAGATGTTGTCCACGAGGCCGGCGGCGGCGATGAGGATGCCCCAGAGGCCGACGCAGACGAGGACGATGCGGCCGAGCCGGCGGGCGTGGGACATCCAGCCGGTGGTCAGCGCGGCGACGGTCGAGCCCGCCGCGACCGCGGCGTAGAGGAGGCCGGTCCCGGCCGCGCCCGCGTGGTAGACGGTCAGCGCCAGGACCGGGAAGAGGGCGCGCGGCATGCCGAAGGTCATCGCGAAGAGGTCGATCACGAAGCCCGCCGTCACCGCGGGCAGCTTGCGCAGGTAGGCGATGCCGGAGCGGATCGAGCGCAGGACGGACTCGGGCGCCTCGCGCGGGGCGGGCGGCTGCCGCGACATCATCGCCGCCGCGGCCACCATGCCGAGGCAGCTGACCGCGTCCACCGCGTAGGGAGTGGTGAGGCCGAAGAGCGAGATCAGGATGCCGCCGAGGCCGGGCCCGGCGACCATCGTCAGCTGGTAGAGCCCGTAGGTGAGCGAGATCGCCGCCGGGAGCAGCTCCTGCGAGACCGTCTTGGGGACGATCGCCGAGGCGACGACCCGCTCGATCGCCGAGGCGCCCGCCATCGCCGCGGCGAGGACGAAGAGGATCCAGACCGGCGGCGGGCCGGTCGCCGCGGCCACGGCGAGCGCGGCGGCGATCGCGACCAGCGCGTACTGGCAGAGCAGCAGCAGCCGGCGGCGTTCGAACCGGTCGGCGAGCGCGCCGCCGAAGAGCGAGGCGACGATCAGCGGGCCGAGCTCGGCGAGACCGATCAGGCCGGTGAGGAAGGCCGAGCCGGTGATCACGAACACCTGGTAGGGCAGCGCCACCAGCGCCGCCTGGGACCCGAGGCCGGTGACCACGGCGCCGATCGTCACCAGCCGGAAGTCGCGTGACTCGCGCAAAGGCTGGACGTCCACCGCTATCCGGGATAACCATTTCAAGCCGAGCGAACGTAGCGGACGGGACGCGCCGCCTGGAGGCCCCTAAGATCGGCCTGGTGAAGGCGATCGTCCAGCGTGAGCTCGGAGGGCCGGAGGTGCTGCTGCTCGAGGAGGTGGCGGCGCCGGAGCCGATCCCGACCGAGGTCCAGGTCCGCGTCCAGGCCGCCGGGGTGAACCCGGTCGACTTCAAGACGCGCGCCGGCCGCGGGATGGCCGGGGTGCTCGGCGAGCCGCCGTTCACGGTCGGCTGGGACGTCTGCGGCGAGGTGACCGCGGTGGGCGGGGGCGTCACCCGCTTCGCGGTCGGCGACGAAGTCTTCGGCATGCCGTGGTTCCCGCGCGAAGCCGGCGCCTACGCCGAGTACGTGACCGCGCCCTCGCGCCACTTCGAGCACAAGCCGCACGCGCTGTCGACCGAGGAGGCGGGGGCGCTGCCACTGGCCGGGCTGACCGCCTGGCAGATCGTCGTCGACACGAGCCGCGTGCAGGAGGGCGACGACGTGCTGATCCACGGCGGCGCGGGCGGGGTCGGCCACCTTGCCGTGCAGATCGCCGCGGCGCGCGGGGCGAACGTGATCGCGACGGCGCGCCGCGAGCAGGCCGACTTCCTCGAAGGGCTCGGGGCGGCGCAGGTCCTCGACTATCGCGACGACGACTTCGACCGCCGCTGTGGCGACCTCGACTCGATCGTCGACTTCACCGGCCGCTATGGCGAGCGCTCGCTGGGGGTGCTGCGACCGGGCGGCACACTGGTCTCGGTGCCGAGCGGCGCCGACCCGAAGCTGCACGAGCTGGCGGCGCGGCGCAAGCAGCGCTCGACCGGGATCCTGGTCGAGCCCGACCCGGTCGGCCTGGCCGGACTGTGCGACCTGATCGAGCGGGGCAGGCTGCAGGTCGAGGTCGACGAGGTCTTCGACCTGGAGCGCGCGGCCGACGCGCACCGCCACGCCGAAGCGAGCCACGGGGCGGGCAAGATCGTCCTGAGGGTGCCATGAGCCGCGCGCCGCAGGACACCGTGGCGCTGGTCACCGGGGCGACCGACGGGCTCGGTCGCGCGATCGCCGAGCGCCTTGCCGAGTTGGGCGCGACCGTCCACGTCCACGGCCGCAGCGCCGACAAGCTCGCCGCCGTAGCGCGGGAGATCGTCGCCGCGACCGGCAACGAGGAGGTCCACACCCACCGCGCCGACTTCGCCTCGCTGGCCGAGGTGGGCGCCCTCGCCGACGAGATCGCCGCGCTCCCCGCGCTCCACGTCCTGATCAACAACGCCGGCATCGGCGCGGGCCTGCCCGACTCGCCGGACCGCGAGGAGAGCGCCGACGGCCTCGAGCTGCGCTTCGCGGTCAACTACCTGGCGAGCTTCGTCCTCACCACCCGCCTCCTCCCCCTCCTCGAACGCTCGGCGCCGTCGCGCATCGTCATGGTCGCCTCCCTCGGCCAGGCGTCCCTCGACTTCGACGACCCCCAGCTCGAACGCTCCCTCTACGAAGGCCGCCGCGCCTACGCCCAGTCGAAGCTCGCCCAGATCTCCTTCGCCAACGAGCTGGCCTACCGCCTCCCCACCGACGCCGGCGTCACCGTCAACTCCCTCCACCCCGCCACCTTCATGCCGACCAAGATCGTCCTCGCGGAGCGCGGCACCTCGGTCGACGCCCTCGACCGCGGCGTCGACGCCACCGTCCGCCTCGCCCTCGACCCCACCCTCGACGACGTCACCGGCCGCTTCTTCGACCGCGAGACCGAAGCCCGCGCCGAAGACCAGGCCTACGACCCCGACGCCCGCCGGCGGTTGTGGGAGCTGAGCGAAGCGCTCGCGGACTCGCACGGCTGAGGCTGTTTGTCTGTAGATCCTTCGTAGGTCTGGTGCGAACGTATGTTCGGTCATGGAGACCGCCTGCGTAATCGACCATCGCCTGGCGGCTCCCCTGCGCCCGGGCCATTCCGGGGGGCTTCGGCCCGGGCGCGGACTTCTTGACGATCCGGGGATCGGGCCGGCGGTCGATCGGGTGGACGATCCGGTCGCGGCGGCGGAGCTGACCGAGGCGGTGGCGCGGGCGCTGGAGGGGATCGGCGCGGGGGTCGAGACGGAGCGGGCCGGGGAGGTCTTCTTCGCGGTCGGCGGGCTGCGCGGGCTCTACGGCGGCGACGTCGACGGGGTGACGGCGGCGGCGCGGGCCGCCGTCGGGGCGCCGGTGCTGATCGGGGTGGCGCCCACCCGGACCGCGGCGCGGGCCGCCGCGGAGCGCGGCGAGATGATGGTGACGGCGGCGCGGCTCGGGCACTTCCTCGGGCCGCTGCCGACGGCGGTGCTGGTCGACCGGCTGGGGGAGCCGCGGGCGGCCGAGGAGCTGGTCGCCTCGCTGGAGCGGCTGGGGATCGGGACGCTCGGGGAGCTGCGTCGCCTCACCCTCGACCAGGTCGCCGACCGCTTCGGGCCGCTCGGCCTGCGCGCCCTGCGGATCGCCCGCGGCGAAGAGGAGCCGCTGCGCCCGCGCGTGCCGCACGAGGAGCTGGTCTGCGAGATCGAGCTGCCCGAAGGGGTGGCGGGGAGCCAGCTCGACCGGGCGCTCCACCTGCTGATCGACCGCCTCTTGGCGGCGCCGGCGCGGAAGGGGCGGACGCTGCTCGGCGTGCGGCTCGGGGCGCGGCTCTGCGGCGGCGGCAGCTGGAGCGCCGACCAGGGGCTCGGCCGTCCCACCGCCGCGGCGTCGTCCCTGCGGCGCCTCCTGGTGCCGCGGCTGGAGGGCCTGCCCGGGCCGGCGGAAGCGCTGCGGCTGCGGGCGCTCGGCTTCGGCCCGCCCGCCGCCGACCAGTTGGTGATGGAGGTCGGCGGCGCCGAGCCGCGCCGGCGTCGGCTCGGCGAGGCGGTGCGCGAGGTCCGCGCCGCCCAGGGCGCCGACGCCCTGCTCCGCGTCCTCCCCGTCGACTCGATGTCCCGCGTGCCCGAGCGTCGCGACCTCCTGACGCCGTTCCCGGAGCTGTGATGGGAGCGCGGGAACACGGAGGGGGAGCGGTGGGGGCGGGGGCGCCGTGATGGTCGGGCCGCGCAGACTCAACGAGCCCCGGCGAGTCGCGGTCGACGCCGATTCCGCGGGCGCCCCGCGGGCGGTGGCCTCTGTGGCGGTCGAGGCGGTGCGCGAGGAGTGGCTGGTAGAAGACCGCTGGTGGACGCCGCGCCCGCTGCGCCGCCACTACTTCGAGCTGGCAATGGCCGACGGCCGCGCCCTCACCGTCTTCCGCGATCCCGGCGGCGGGCGCTGGTACCGGCAGCGGGCCTGAGGCGAGGATGGCCACGCCCCCCTACATCGAGCTGCACGCCCACTCGGCGTTCTCCTTCCTCGACGGCGCCTCGACGCCGCTGGAGCTGGCGGGCGCCGCGGCGGCCCTCGGCTACACGGCGCTGGCGCTGACCGACCACGACGGCCTCTGGGGCTCGATGGAGTTCGCCCACTGCGCCAAGGGCCTCGGCCTCCGCCCGATCACCGGCGCCGAGCTGACCGTGCGCCTTCCGTCGCACCCCGCCGCCGATGGGCCGAAAACCGGACATATGGGCAGGTTTTCGGCCCATCAACATGTGACCCTGCTGGTGGAGGACGACGCCGGGTATCGGAACCTTTGCCGGCTGCTCACGGCGTCGCACTCGGGGACGCGGGACAACACGGCGCGCACGGCGGAACCCGCCTGGACGACGCTGGAGGAAGTCGAGCGGCACGCCGACGGGCTCGTGTGCCTGTCGGGATGCGCGCGGGACGGGGCGCTGGCCGGGGGCTTCGAGCGCGGGGACACGGCGACGGGCGAGCGGCTCGGGCGCAGGCTCCTCGCCGCCTTCGGCCCGGACCGCTTCCGGGTCGAGCTCCAGCGTCCCTACTGGCGCCGCGACCGGGCGCGCAACCGCTGGCTCGCGCTCCTCGCCGAGCGGCTCGGCGTCCCCACCGTCGCCACCGGCAACGTCCACGCGCACGCCCGCTCGCGCTCCCACCTCCAGGACGCGCTGGTCGCGATCGGGCTGGGTGAGACGCTTGAGTCCTCGGAGCCCCGCCGGCGCGGCAACTCGACCTCGGCGCTTGCCGCGCCCGCCGCGATGGCCGCCCGCTTCGCCGAGCACCCCGGCGCGGTCGCCGAGACCGTCCGCCTCGCCGAGCGCCTCACCTTCGACCTCACCGAGGACCTCGGCTACCGCTACCCCGGCTCCGAGGACGAGAGCGCCGACGGGGAGCTCGCCCGCGTCTGCGCCCACATGCTCGCCGAGCGCTATGCCGGGGACCCGCGCCGCGCCGAGGCCGAGACGCGCCTCGCCCAGGAGCTGGCGACGATCCGCGGCCTCGGCCTCTCCGGCTTCTTCCTCCTGCACCGCGACATGCTGGAGCTCGCCCGCGAGGTGGCGCTCGAGGTGCGCGGTCCCGACTCGGCCCGCTCCGTCCTCCCGCCCGGCCGCGGGCGCGGCTCCAGCGTCAGCTCGATCGTCTGTTATCTCACCGGCCTCTCCCACGTCGACCCGGTCAAGGCCGAGCTCTTCTCCGGCCGCTTCCTGAACGAGGAAACCGCCTCGATGCCCGACATCGACCTCGACTTCCCCCGCGACATCCGCGAGGTGCTGATCCCCCGCGTCCACGAGCGCTACGGCCACGAGCACTCGGCGCTGGTCGCCGCCTTCCCGACCTACCGGCCGAAGGGGGCGGTGCGCGACCTCGGCAAGGTGCTCGGGCTGCCGCCGGCGGAGATCGACAGGGTGGCGAAGACGGTCGGCTTCCACGAGGCCGCGGCCGAGATCGAGCGCGACCTGGTCGCGGCGCTGGGCGAGCGGCGCGCCGCCGAGCCGCGCTGGCGCATGCTGCTGGAGCTGGCGCAGGAGATCATGGGCCTCCCCCGCAACCCGTCCCAGCACCCCGGCGGGATGGTGATCTCGACCCGGCCGCTGATCGACGTCTGCCCGGTCGTCCCCGCGGCGATGGTGGGACGCCAGATCGTCCAGTGGGACAAGGACTCCTGCGGCGACGCGGGGTTCCTGAAGATCGACCTGCTCGGGCTCGGGATGCTCTCGGCGGTCGAGCGCACGGTCGAGGAGCTGGGCCGCAGCCGCGGCGAGCAGCTCGACCTCTCGCGCATCCCGCTCGACGACGAGCCGACCTACGAATCGATCCGCGCCGCCGACACCACCGGCGTCTTCCAGATCGAGAGCCGCGCCCAGATGCAGATGCTGCCGCGCACCCAGCCGCGGAACCTCGACGACCTCACCGTGCAGGTGGCGCTGGTGAGGCCGGGGCCGATCCAGGGCGGCGCGATCCACCCGTATATAGAGCGGCGCAAGCGGCTGCGCGAGGACCCGACCTTCGAGGTCCCCTACGAACACCAGCTGCTGCGCCCGGTGCTGGCGGAGACGCTGGGGACGATCGTCTACCAGGAGCAGGTGATCGAGGTGGCGATGGCGCTGTCGGGGTTCTCCGCCTCGGAGGCCGAGGGGCTGCGGCGGGCGATGAGCAAGAAGCGCTCGCTGCAGGCGATCGAGGAGCACCACCGGCGCTTCGCCCGAGGCGCCGAAGCCCGCGGGGTCGCGCCGGAGATCGCCGAGCGGGTCTGGCAGCAGATCCAGGGCTTCTCCGGCTTCGGCTTCCCGAAGGCGCACTCGGCGGCGTTCGGGCTGCTCGCCTACCAGTCGGCCTGGCTGCGGGTGCACCGCGGTCCCGAGTTCCTCTGCTCGCTGCTGAACGAGCAGCCGATGGGCTTCTACCCGCCCGACTCGCTGGTCCACGAGGCCCAACGGCGCGGCATCCGCGTGGCGCCGCCGGACGCGAACCGCAGCCGCGCGCTCTGCCACGTCGAGTCTCCGCGCCAGGACCCGGAGCTGCGCGGCGGCCTCCAGGTGCGAATCGGCCTCGGTTATGTGAAGGGGGTGCGCAAGGAGGAGATGGAGGCGCTCGCGGCCGAGCGCGAGCGCGGCGGGCCCTACCGGGGGATCGCCGAACTGGCCTCGCGCTCGGGGGCGGGCCTGCCGAGCCTCGAAAAGCTGGCCTGGGCGGGGGCGCTCGACGGCATCCCGGCCGACGGCGACGGAGAGCGGCGCGGCGCCCTCTGGCGGGTCGGCGTGACCGGGTCGGGACGGACGCGCGGCGGGGCGACCCAGCTGGCGCTGCCGATCGAGCCGCCGGAGCCGCCCGAGCTGGAGCCGCTCGGCGAGTGGGGCAGGCTGATCGCCGACTACCGGTCGACCGGCCTCACCCTGGGACGCCACCCGCTGGCGATGCTACGGCCGGGCCTCGACCCGAAGATCCTCCGCTCCTCGGACCTGCAGAGGACCCGCGACGGCGCCGTCGTCGAGGTCGCCGGGATGGTGGTCGCCCGCCAGCGCCCGGAGACCGCCAACGGCATCGTCTTCATGCTGCTCGAGGACGAGCGCGGCACGGTCAACCTGATCGTGCCGCCGCCGGTCTACGACCGCCACCGCCCCTTGGTCCGCGCCGCGCCGCTCGTGCGCGCGAAGGGCAAGCTGGAGCGCCGCGAGGGGACGATCAACGTGGTGGTGACCCACGTCGCCGCCCTGGAGCGGACCGAGAAGGTCCCCTCCCCCGCCCGCCCGTCCCGACGCGAACCGCCGCTCGGCGCCGGCCGCGATCCTTCGCCCCGCCGCCGCACCCGCCAACTGCGCGAGCACGCCGTCGCCGAGCTCCGCGCCGTCGCCCCCAGCGGCCACAGCTTCGGCCGGCGGGGGTAGCCTCTACACGTACCGTGTCAGGTCGTGTACCTTGACCACATGGCAGCCTCGGCGAAGCGGATCAACGTCACCCTCGACGACGCGCACGCCACCAAGCTCGCGAAGCTCGCGGAGCGCACGCACGTGCAGGAGGGGACCCTGGCCCGTTCGCTCCTCTCCACCGCACTCGATGATGCCGATCCCGATGCCGCCCGCATCACCGAGATCCTCGATGGGATCTCCGGCGCCTGGCAACGCACGCAGAAGGGTCTGGCAGAGGCAGCCCGCGGCGAAGGAACGCCGCTGGACGAGTTGGCCTGAGTGGCGCAGGTCATCGTCACCCCGCAGGCGCGGCGGGATGTGGACGAGGCGATCTCGGCGCTCACCCTGCCGGAGGACACCTGGGCTCGGATCGCGCGCTCGCTGAGACCCTTGGAGGCGTTCCCGCTCGCGGGACCCGAACTGGGCGGCCGCTGGGCGCCGACCCGATTCGTCCTCGGTCCCTGGTCCTGGATGATCCTGCTCTACCGCTACGAGCGATCGGCCGATCGGGTCTACGTCGTCGCGATGCACGACGGTCGGTCCGTGACTTCAGCCACGGCGGCACACCGATAGCTCGACCCTCGAGTGAGACGACACCGCGGGAGACAATCTCGGAGAGGCTGGGATGCCAGGGGCGTTCGCAGTTTTGGTCGGATAGGGCCCGGAAATGCGAACGCGGTGCCGCCCCCCGCCCCGAGGGCCGCAGGACCGGGACGGGAGCGTCAGGAGGGAACGACGAGAGTGGCACGGATCCGTGACGGAGGTCGGACGTCGTCACGAAGAGCGTGAGAACTCCGGTCTTCCTCCCGTGTTGTCCAACACCGACTTACGCGCTGCGTGTATTTCCCACCCCATAGGGGCCCTAAAACACGCAGCGCGATATCGACCCCTGGATTCAGGCCCGAAAAGGGCCTCCCGGGGCCGGAAAGTGTGACGTTCCCAGCATCTCTGTGACCGATCCGGCCGAGGTGTGGAGACTCCCGGACACGATCGTCACGGAAGTACGACCTCCCCCTCCCTATAACGCCTTCCTCACGGGAGTCCGACATCGCGACGTCCCTGTGACGCCTCTCCCACGGAAGCCTCACGTCCCTCGGACGGCCGGCCGGACCGCGGAGCCCCACCCGGATGGCCGGCCGCATCCGGCGGTCCCCCGTCCTGGAACTACCGGGCTAGTCGCGGGCGATGCGGGCGGCCTCGTCGCTGCCGACGAAGGGCGTGAGGGTGAACTCGGTGAGGTCGGGGAGGAGGGACTCGAGGTCCTCGGTCTGGCCGGCGACGATGCGGCGGGAGACGAGGGAGACCATGCCGCCGACGAGGGCTTCCTCGGTCGAGTCGGAGAGGTGTTTGAGCACCGCTTTGGAGGCGCCTTTGCGGCCCGCGGCGATGTAGGGGAGGAAGGTCTGCACGGCGGCGTCGTAGCGCTCGACCACCACCGGGCCCGCGACCAGGGCCTCGACCATCGCCAGGCGCGCGAGGTTCGGCTCGGAGGCGAGGAAGGCGAGCATCGCCTCGATCCCGGCGCGGGTCGCGACCGGCCACTCGTCCTCGGCCTTGAAGGCCTCCTCGACGCGCCCGCGGAGCTGCTCGGTGACCGTGTCGAAAGCCGCGACGAAGCACTCGTCCTTGCCGTCGAAGTGCTCGTAGAAGGTGCGCCGCGAGACCGCCGCGTGGCGGGTGATGTCGGCGATCGTGGTGCCGCCGTAGCCTTTTTCGGCGACCGCCTCGGCGAGGCCGGCGATCAGCCGCTCGCGCTGGTTGTGGACGACGAAGTCGCGCGGGAGCCCGTGCCGGCCCGGGGGCAGGCGGGACAGCTCCGGCGGGTACTCGGCAGCGTCGGCTGGATCGAGAGCCACGAGGCGACGATACCTATCGTTTACAACCGGGCGGTCGCCCGCTGCGCCGACTCGGCGCCGATGTAGGGGGTCAAGGCGAAGTCGACGAGGTCGGGGAGCAGCGCCTCGATCTTCTCGGTCTCGCCGAGCACGATGCGCTGGTAGATGACCCAGAAGATGCCGCCGACGATCGTCTCCTCCAGTGTCTCGGGCAGATCCTCCCCGTGCGGCGAGGACTCGCGGCCCACCCGCAGCAGCGGCACGAACGCCTGCAGCGACTCCTCGTAGCGCTCCTGCGCGGCCTCGCCGGCGGAGAGCGCCTCGACGACGCAGGTGCGGGCGAGGGCGGGCTCGCCGGCCACGTACTTGAGGAAGGCGCCGAGCCCGGCGGCGAGGCGCTCTTCCCAGCTCTCCGCCTCCGCGGAGGCCTCGACGATCCGCGCGACCGACTCCTCCACCGCGTAGGCCTGGGTGGCGAGGAAGCAGTCTTCCTTCGAGGCGAAGTTGTCGTAGAAGGTGTTGCGGGCGATCCCGGCGCGGCGCACGATGTCGGCGACGGTGACCGCGCGGTAGCCGCGGTCCATCGTCTCCTCGGCGAGCGCGTTGATGATCCGCGCCCGCTGATGACGGGCGATGAACTCACGCGAGAGGCGCTGGCGACCGGGTGGCGGTCGCATCGGGGAACGTTGAGCCACGAACAGGACGGTACCGGAACTGATCCAACTTCAACTTGGGCTTTCTTGAGCGCAGGAAGCCGCTCCTGCACTCGACACAGTCGGCCCTTGCTACCCGTTCGCTCCGGTCCCGAACCTCACCGATCGGGGGACGCCGGGGCGCCGTGACGACCCTCGCCGGAGGCGAAGCGGCCGGCCCCGCGGGCGGCGGTGGCGAGCGTCTCCCGACCGAGCCGGTGCTCCAGCGCGAGGCCGTCGGCGAGCGGCAGGCCGAGCCCCTCGATCGCGGCGCGACGGTCGGCGAGCATCGTGTCCTGGGGGAAGGCGGCGAGGGACTCGGCGAGCTCCAGGGCCCGCGTGAGGTGCGCGCCCGGCGCGGTGACCGAAGTGACGAGCCCGATCCGCTCCGCCTCCTCGGCGTCGACGGCGCGGCCGCTGAGGATGAGGTCGAGCGCCCGGCCGAGCCCGACCACGCGCGGCAGCCGCTGCGTGCCGCCGTCCACCAGCGGCACCCCCCAGCGGCGCTCGAAGCAGCCGAAGGTCGAGCCCGGCGTCGCCAGGCGCAGGTCGCACCAGAGCGCCAGCTCGAGCCCGCCCGCCAGGCACCAGCCGTCGATCGCGGCGATCGTCGGCTTCGACGCGGCGAACCGGCTGAAGCCCATCGGCCCGGCCGGGTCGTCGACGTCGAGGTCCATCGCCTTCAGGTCGGCGCCCGCGCAGAACGCCTCTCCCCCGGCCCCGGTCAGGACCAGCACCCGCGCGCCCTCGTCGGCCTCGAAGCGCTCGAGCCCCGCGCGCAGCGCCCGCGCGGTCGCCGCGTCGACGGCGTTGCGGCGCTCCGGCCGGTCGATCGTCAGCACCGCGGCGGCACCGACGCGCTCGTAGCGAACCTCCTCCCCCACGCGGGGATCGTCCCACAGGGCGGGGCGCGCCGGAGGCGCGGATCCGCACGGGGCGCGGCGAGCGGGCGCAGGGCGCCGCTCACACACGGTGCGGGATCGGGCGGGCTAGTCGCGGCATGACTCGCGGGGGATGCTCGCGACGCCCGGCTCCCGCTGATGAAACGCGCCCCGGTCGCCGGTCGCGGGAGGGGCAGGGTCCCCACGACCACCGCGAAAGCTAGAAAGCGACTCGGACGTTGCCGGCGGCCGGGCGTGCGGATAGGGTGGCCGCGGAATGAACGGAGGATCCGAGGCGTCCGCACGACGGGCGCGGCGCAACGTGGTCCTGACGGCGGCCATCGCCGGGCTCGGCGGGCTGCTCTTCGGCTACGACACCGGCGTCATCGCCAGCGCCCTGCTCTTCATCAAGGGGGACTTCGACCTCGGCAGCTTCGCCCAGGGCCTGGTCGTCGCCGCGGTGCCGATCGGCGCGGTCGGCGGCGCCGCGATCGCCGGGCCCGCCGCCGACAGCTACGGCCGCCGGCTGATGATCCTGCTCTCCGCCGTCGTCTTCACCGTCGGCGCGCTGGCAAGCGCCGCCGCCCCCGGCCTCGGCGTGCTCGTCGTCGCCCGCGTGGTGATCGGCGTCGCGATCGGGCTCGCCTCGGCGGCCGCGCCGGTCTACATCTCCGAGGTCGCCCCGGCGGAGAGCCGCGGGCGCCTGGTCAGCTTCTTCCAGCTGGCGGTGACGATCGGGATCCTCGTCGCCTACCTGGTCGGGCTCGCCTTCGACGGGATCGAAGGCTGGCGTTGGATGCTCGGCCTCGGCTGCGTCCCGGCGCTCGGGCTCGCCTTCGGGATGCTGCGGATGCCGCAGAGCCCGCGCTGGCTGGTGATGCAGGGCGACGACTACGCGGCGCGGGCGGTGCTGGCGAAGATCCGCGTCGACGACCCGGACACGATCGACCGCGAGCTGGAGGAGATCGAGGAGTCGGTGCAGACCGACGCCAAGCCGGGCGCCTGGTCGGACCTGCTGCAGCCGGCGGTGAAGGCGGCGCTGGTGGTCGGCATCGGCCTCGCGATCCTGCAGCAGGTGACCGGCATCAACACGGTCATCTACTACGCGCCGACGATCATCGAATTCACCGGCGTCAACTCCTCGGCGGGCTCGATCCTCGCCGCGGTCGGCGTCGGGATCATCAACGTCGGCATGACCCTGGTGGCGATCCGCCTGCTCGACCGGGCGGGCCGGCGCACGCTGCTGATGATCGGCGTCTCCGGGATGGTGATCTCGCTGGTCGCGCTCGGCGGGGCGTTCGTCGGCGGTGGCGGGTCGACCGTCGCCTCGGTCGTCGCGATCCTCAGCCTGATGACCTTCGTCGCCTCCTTCGCGATCAGCCTCGGGCCGATCTTCTGGCTGCTGAACGCGGAGATCTACCCGCTCGGCGTGCGCTCCAAGGCGGCCGGGCTGGGGACGATGGCGAACTGGACCTTCAACTTCATCGTCTCGCTGACCTTCCTGCTGCTGATCGAAGCGCTCGGGCGGGCCGGGGCCTTCTGGTTCTACGCCGCGATCGGCGTGCTGACCCTGTGGTTCTGCTGGAAGTACGTGCCGGAGACGAAGGGCAAGCCGCTGGAGGAGATCGAGGCGGAGTTCGAAGCGCGGGCCGCGTCGAAGGCCGGCGCACCGCTGCCGCCGGGCCCGGTCGAGCCGGTCGGCTGAGCCGGCCCAGGTACCCTTCGTCGATGCGCGTCGACGAGATCATCGCCAACCAGCGACCGACCTTCTCGGTCGAGTTCTCCCCGCCCCGCGACGCGGAGAAAGAACGGGCCCTGTTCGAGACGGCGCGCCAGCTGCGCGAGCTGGAGCCCGATTTCGTCTCCGTCACCTACGGCGCGGGCGGCTCGACCCGGGACGGCACGGTGGAGATCACGCGGGCGCTGAAGGACGAGCTCGGCTTCGAGACGATGGCCCACCTGAGCTGCGTCGGCGAGACGACCGAGGGGCTCTCGGCGACGCTCGACAAGATCGCCGCGGCCGGGATCGAGAACGTCTTCGCGCTGCGCGGCGACCCGCCGCGGGGGCAGAGCGACTTCGAGCAGCCCGAGGGCGGCCTCGGCAGCGCCGCCGAGCTGGCGGCCTTCATCGAGGCCGGGCCCTGGGACTTCGCCCTCGGCGGCGCCTGCTTCCCGGAGGTCCACCCGGAGGCGCCCGACCTGGAGACCGACCTCGCCTACCTGAAGCAGAAGGTGGAATCCGGCGCCTCCTTCCTCACCACCCAGCTCTTCTTCGACAACCAGGTCTACTTCGACTTCGTCGCCGCGGCGCGCGCGGCGGGGATCGAGGTGCCGATCCTGGCCGGCGTGATCCCGGTCGGCAGCTTCGCCCAGACCAAGCGGATCTGCGAGCTCTGCGAAGCCTCGATCCCGGCACCGCTGGAAGCGGCCTTCGAGGCGGCGGGCGACGACCCGGAGCGCGAGTTCGAGCTCGGCGTCGCCTACGCGGCGCAGCAGTGCTCGGAGCTCCTGATCGCGGGCGCCCCGGGGATCCACTTCTACGCCCTGAACCGCGCCCCGGCGACGCGCGCGGTGCTGGGCGCGCTGAAGGCCTCGAAGCCCTGGGAGCGGACCCGCGGTGACGTCGCGAGCCTCGCCGGGCGCATCGGCTGAACGGTTCTGCTTGCCAGAGGCGATCCGGTAGTGGGTCCGCTTGGGGGGCCCGAGCCCTTTGCTTAAGAGCTGCAAGGGACGGAGGTCGGTGAAGGCTTCGCACCGCGGCCCGAAGCTGGTGGGCGCCATCGGGCAGGGGGTGGAGCGTCTTGTACCCCGGAGCTTGCGAGTTCCGAGGCGACAGCTGGAGAGGGTTCCGCGCGGAGGGGTTAAGCGGAACCCCCTGCCCGATGGCGCCTAAGCCCGATAAGAGGGGAAGAACGCCCCCGCGTCGCGACCCTCCGAGAGCGCCGCGTAGCGCTCCGGGTCGCAGACGACCTCGGAGGTGCGCCAGGCGAGGGTGCGGTTGGCGAAGCCGCGCTTGAACTCCTCGAGCGCGTCGCCTGGGGCGATGCCGCCGCCGAGGTTGAGCGGCAGCTCCAGCTCGTTCGCGTGCTCGATCAGGCGGGCGACGACGTTCTTCATCGGCGAGTCGCCGAGGTGGGAGTCGGCGCTGCCGCTGAGGTAGTAGTGCAGGTAGCCGTCGCTGACGCAGGCGATCGAGGCGGCGGCCGGGGCGCCCTCGGGGTCGGTGGCTAAGGCCAGCCAGGTGCGCCCGGCGGCGAGGATCTCGTCGAAGTAGGCGGCGCCGAAGAAGTAGTGCGGCGCGGCGTCGGTCCGGCGCATCGTCTGTTCGTAGAGGTCGAGGAAGGCGGCGCGCTGGTCGGCGGTCGTCGCGGCGGCGGGGATCAGCTCGACCGCGTAGCCCACCTCGAGGTTGCGGCGGACCTGGCGGCGATCGCTCGGCCGGCTCTTCGGCTTCAGCGCCGGGTCGTGGATCTGGACGACGTTGCGCTCGGTCGACCCGGCGAGCGGCACCAGGTCGAGCCGGTGGCGGATGAAGACCGAGACGAGCCCGGTGCGGTGGAAGTCGATCGCGGTCGGATCAAGCCACCCCGGGTCCCCCTCCGATGAGTTCGCACTTTCCCGCGCATACCGCGGAGAACTGCGAACTCCCCCAAGGGGGACGTCTTCGACGGCGCTGAAGCCCGGGTAGCCGTAGGGCGAGACCGCGTCGCGGTCGGGGCCCTCGCCGATCTCGCGGACGATCAGCGGGGCCAGCAGCTCGGCGTCGCCTGCCTCGATCCGCAGGGTGTGGGTGACGCCCTCGGCGGCGAGGAAGTGGGCACCGCGGAAGAACTCGGTCGCCTGCCCGCCGACGCCGCCGACGGCCGAGGCGCCGCCGTCCTCGATCAGCTGCGCGAAGGGCCTACTCACCCGAAAAGGTCCGCGGTGGCGGCGCGGAACTCGTCGGGGAGGACGCCCCAGACCTCGCAGTCGTCGGGCGGCTCCCCCTCGCGCGCGAGGTGGGCGCGCATCGTCCCCTCGTGCTTCCAGCCCTGGCTGGCGACGGTCTTCTTGGCGATCTCGTTGCGCGCGGGGATGCGTCCGTACACCCGGTGGGCGCCGAACTCGTCGAAGGCCTTCTTGATCGTCAGCGCCTCGGCCCGCCGCCCGACCCCTTTGCCGCGCACGTCGTCGCCGATCAGCGCGCCGAGCTCCGGCGCCGTCTGGCGGAACAGCCCGTAGAGGGCGGTGAAGCCGACCGGCTCGTCGTAGCCCTCGACCACGATCGCGTACTTGCGGTCCTCGCCGGAGTCGTCCATCGCCCGCTTGGCCCACCCTTCGGCTTCCTCGAGCGAGAAGCTCCCCCGCTGCTCCATCAACGACTTGGTCGCCTCCGGATTGTTGAACCAGCGATGGACGGCAGGCGCATCACCCTCCTCGAATCGCCGCAGTGAGACCTCAGGTCGATCAGCCACGCGCGGAACCCTACCTTCCGTCACAAAGTCCCATCACCCCGCCATCGATGGGCCGAAAACCGGACGCATAGGCAGGTTTTCGGCCCATCAACATCAGTCAGGCGAAACGCCTTTGCCGGTGAGGACGGGGAGGATCGTCATGCCGATGATGCGGAGGTCGAGGCGGAGGGTGCGGTGGGCGACGTACCAGTCGTCGAGCTCGACTCGTTCGGGCCAGGTGATGTCGGCGCGGCCCTTCACCTGCGCCCAGCCGGTGATCCCGGGCAGGACCTCGAAGCGGGGGTGGCCGTGGAGGTCGAAGTAGTCGAGGTGGGCGGGGAGGGCCGGGCGAGGGCCGACGATCGCCATCTCGCCGCGCAGGACGTTGACGAGGTTCGGGATCTCGTCGATCGAGGTGCGGCGCATCAGCTCACCCGGTCGGGTGACGCGCGGGTCGCCGCGGCCGACCGCCGTCCCGACTCCCTCGGGGTCGGAGCCCTCCACCATCGTCCGCAGCTTCAGCATCTCGAACGTGTGGCCGTCCTTGCCGACGCGCAGCTGGCGGTAGACGACCGGGCCGCGGCTGTCGAGCTTGATCCAGATCGCCGCCGCGAGCAGCACCGGGGAGAGGACCAGGAGCCCGAGCGCGGCGAGGAGGCGGTCGACGGCGTGGGGCATCAGCGCCGCTCCCTCATCGCGTTCCCGCCGCCTTCTCCCAGCGCCCCCCGGCGCCGTGGCGGAGGCGGTCCCAGAGGCCGAGGACGATCGAGGCCTGGGTGAGGACGTAGTACCGGCAGACGCGCACCACCGTGTCGTCGGGGAGGCGGTTGGAGAGCGCCGCGACGACGAGCAGCACCAGCTGCGCGAGCAGGGTCAGGTAGTAGAACCAGCCGCTCCCCAGCAGGACCAGGTTGGCGAGGAAGACGAGGACGTGGAGGAAGGGCGTCGCGTAACGCAGCAGCCGGTGGGAGAAGAGCTCGAACGCGAAGAGCGGCGGGTAGCCGCGCGGGACCAGCATTCCTTCGCCGACGACGATGTCCCAGAGGCCGACCATCATCCGCCGTTTGCGGGCGAACTCGCCCTCGATCGTCGGCACCATCTTCTCCTCGGCGCGCGCGCTCGGGGCGTAGAGGGAGCGCAGGCCGCGCTTGGCGAAGCGGAAGGGGAAGCTGAGGTCGTGGCTGCCGGACGGCGGCAGCTCCTCGTAGGCCGAGCGGCGCACCGCGTAGATCGCGCCGTTGCCGGCGGTGATCCCGGCCAGCTCGGACTCCAGCGCGCGGATCGACATCTCGTAGCGCCAGTAGGCGCCCTCGAGGTTGTCCCCCTCGGGGTCGAGGAAGCGGACCTGGCCGCAGACGTAACCGACGCGCTCGTCGGCAAAGGGGGCGAGCAGGCGGCCGAGCGCGTCGGGCGCCCACTCGCTGTTGGCGTCGGAGAAGGCGAGGAACTCGCCGTCGGCGTCGGAGACCGCTTCGTTCAGGGCGGCGACCTTGCCGCCGGGCGGCAGCTCCAGCACGAGGTCGGCGCCCGCCGCGCGCGCCCGCTCCGGCGTGGCGTCGGTGGAGCCGTCGTCGGCGACGATGATCTGCAGGCGCTCGCGCGGCCAGTTGAGGCGGAGCGCGTTCTCGACTTTCGCCGCGATCACGTCCTCCTCGTCGTAGGCGGGGATGATCAGCGAGACCAGCGGCGGTTCGCCGGGCGCGGTGCCGGTGCCGAGCGGGCGTGGGGCCTTCGGCCCGCCCATCGCTTCGCGTCCGCGGCGCGCCGCGACCAGTGCGCGGAGCACCAGCGGATAGCCGACCTGGGCGAAGACGATCGCCGGCGCGCAGACCCAGAAGACGATCGCGGCGAGCGTGGTCACGGGCGCCCCGCCCGGTCGCCCGCCGCGCCGGCCTCGGGCCCCGCCAGCAGTTCCTCGTAGAGCGCCAGGGTGAGGCGGGCGGCCTCGTCCCAGGAGTAGGGACCGGCGGCGGCGGCGCGGGCGGCGGCGGCCAGCTCCTCGCGGGCGGCGGTGTCGTCGACCAGCTCCCGCAGCGCCGCCGCGAGGGCGGCGGTGTCACCGGGCGGGACCAGCCGCGCGGCGCCCGCGTCGGCGACCTCGGGGAAGCCGCCGACCGCGCTCACCACCATCGGCTTGCCGAAGGCGAGGGCGGTGTAGAGGACGCCGGAGTGCTCGGCGTCGAGGTAGGGCAGGGCGACGACGTCGGCGCGGCGGAAGATCGCCGGGATCTCGGCATCCTCGACGAAGCGGGTGACGAAACGGACCTTGGCGCCGGCCAGCGCGGCGGCCTCGTGCAGCGGCTCGACCGACATGCGCGGGTTGCCGACGATCCAGAGCTCGGCGCCGTCGACCTCGGTGAACGCCTCGAGCAGGTTCTCGAGGCCCTTGTATGGACGGAGCAGGCCGAAGGAGAGGACGACCGGGCCCTCAGCCCCCTCCAGCTCCTCCGGCAGCGGCTTCTCCTTCGGCAGCCGGGTCAGATAATCGAAGGCGCCGTGGGGGATCACCCGCACCCGCTCGGCGGGCAGGCCGACCTCGTCGCGCAGCCGGGCGGCGCTGTGCTCGGAGTGGGCGACGACCGCGTCCATCGCGCCGAACACCTTGCGGGCGGCGCGGGCGGCGCGGCGGCTCGCGTCCGGGGGCAGGATGTAGTGCGCGGTCATCACCCGCGGGCGGGTCGGCGGCAGCAGGCGCCGGTCGAGCCCCGGCAGGGTCAGCCACTGGTAGTGGACGAGGTCGGCGTCGGTCGGCGCCCGACGGAAGGCGAGCATGTCGCGCAGGTGCTCGGCGCCCTTGAACGGCAGCCGGGCCGAGGAGGAGAGCCCGCGCGAGGCGGTGCGCCGGTAGAAGCGCTCGTCGACCTCGTAGCCCTCGGCCGCGGGTACCGGCCCGTAGAGGAACTTGGTCGTGACCAGCTCCACGTCGGCCCCCCCACGCGCCAGCGCCGCGGCGAGCGCGCGGTCGTAGGGCGGCGTGAATGCGGATGGGTCAACGAGTTGTACGCGCATGGTCACGGGTGTCCCACGTACATGCGACACCGAGCAGCCGATTATCTTGACCGACTTGGCTCCAGAGCTTTCCTACTGCGTCGTGAATACGAATGGCCGCGAGTTCTTGCTCGCCTGCCTGTCCGCCATCGAGCGGACGCATCCGGCCGGGGTCGAGCGGGAGGTCCTTGTCCTCGACAATGCCTCCACCGACGGCTCGGCGCACGCGGTGCGGTCGCTCGGGGGGGACATCGAGCTGATCGAGCGGGAGCGGCCGACCGGGAAGGCGGCCAACGACTCGCTGCTGATGGAACGCGCCAAGGGCCGTTATTGCCTGCTGCTGAACGAGGACTCCGAACTGAAGCCGGGGGCCGCTTCGGTCCTGATGGCCGCGCTCGACGCCGACCCACGGGCAGCCGCGGCGACCCCGCAGCTGCTGGACTCGAACAGCGTCCCCTACCCGTGCGCGTGGCGCTTCCCGGGCATCGGCACGGCGCTCGCCGGGGCGTTTTTCCTACATCGATGGCTCACCGTGCAGAGCACCGGCAAGGTGACCCGCCCGGTCGACTGGGCGCAGTCGAGCGCGCTGATGGTCCGCCGTGAGGCGGCGGCGCAGGTGGGCTTCATGGACCCCGACTTCTTCGTCTACTACGACGAGTGCGACTTCGCCAAGCGGCTCGCCGAGGCGGGCTGGCACGAGCTCTTCGTCCCCGGCGCTGCCGCCGTCCACCACGACCAGCTCTCGACCGACCTCGCCGCCGGGCTGCCGCGGATCGTCGAATTCCACCGCAACCGTGACCTCTACATGCGCAAGCACCACGGCCGGATCGCGGCGCTCGCGGTCCGCGGCCTCACCGCCTGGTCCTACGCCCTGCGCTCCTTCGCCGCGACCGTCATCCCCGGCCAACCGGCCGACGTCTATCGCGCCCACGCACGGCAGGCACTATCCCCGGGGCGCGGAGCCGGGCTGCGCGAGCGGGCCGAAGCGACCCGGACAGGTCCTTAGTCGACTTTGGCGTCGCTCTTCGCGGGGGCCTTCTCGGAATCACCCGAGAGGGCGCCTTTGAACTCACGCATGCTCTTGCCGAGCCCACGTCCCGCCTCGGGCAGGCGTTTGGGGCCGAGCACAAGCAGCGCGATGATCACGACGATCGCGATCTCAAGCGGTCCGATCTGGGAAAACATGCCATCGATTATGGCCCACCGCGCAAGTGCGGGGTGAAAACTCGGAGGGCGGGGCGGCGGGGGCGGGTGGCATGGGGACCCGCAAGCTGTCGCCTGGGAGGGACGGGGGCCCGCAAGCTGCCGCCCGGATTACGGACGCGCCCCTCTCGTCACGGCCCGGGCAGGCTGTGGCCGTGGCGAGAGGGGCGGGTGTGCGGAAGGTGTGGAGGGACACCGGCGGGAGGCGCACGGGAGGTTCACGGATCCGTGACGGGAGTCGGGCGTCGTCACGAAGATGCCGGGAACTCCACGCTTCCTCCCGTGTTGTGCAACACCGACCTACGCGCTGCGTGTATTGACCCCCCTATAGGGGCCCTAAAACACGCAGCGCGTTATCGGGCCTTGATTTCCGGCCCGAAAAGGGCCTCCGAGGGCCGGAAAGTGTGACGTTCCCGGCATCTTCGTCACGGATCCGGCCGAGGTGTGGAGGCTCCCCGACCCGATCCTCACGTAAGTCCGACTTCGCGACGTCCCTGTGACGCCTCTCCCACGCACCCCTCACGTCCTGGGCTCCTCATGGGGGTCACAGCCTGCCAGGACCCCCATGAGGAGCCCAGGACACCCCTCGGACGGCCGGCGGCGCCACGGACCCCCGCCCGACCACCCACCCACCCCTAAAACCGGCTGTCTTCGTCGATCCGCTCCGCTTCATAGACCTCCCCCGGGTCCCCTTCGACCGCCGCCGGCCTGGCGCGGACCGCGGCGAAGCTCGCGGCCAGCTCGCGCGGGTGGCGGAGGCGGGCCAGCCAGCCGCGCTCTTCGTTGGTGAAGAAGCCGGTCGCGAGGAGGAGGGCCGGGTAGAGGAGGCCGAGGGCGAGGCGGGCGAGGAAGCCGGCGAAGCCCGCGGTCGGCAGGACCAGCTCGCCGAAGGCGATCAGGGCCGCGGCGGCGAAGAGGACGCGGGCGAGGCGGCCCCATTCGTAGGGCACCGGGAAGAGGCGCTCGGTGAACCAGTACATCAGCGCCACCACGACCAGGTAGGAGCCGACCAGGGCGAGGCCGGCGCCGACGATCCCCAGCGGCGGCACCAGGAGGAGGTTGAGGACCACGTTGGAGGCGAGCGCTCCGAGCGCCGCCGGGAGGTTGAACTCGGTCCGCCCCGTCCGTCCCAGCACCACCACCATCACCATATAGAGCGCGTAGAGGGTGACGGCGGCGGCGATCAGGCCGACCACTTCGTAGGCGTCGAAGAATTCCGGCGCGGCGAAGAAGCGGAGCAGGTACTGGGCGAGCAGCCAGAGGCCGACCACCATCCAGGTGCAGCCGGCGAGGAACAGGGTGATGATCGTGGCGTAGGTGCGGCGCGCCTCGTCGTCGTCACGGATCGAGTAGGCGAGCGGCGGCCAGGCGAGCTGGAAGCCGCGGACGAGGACGTTCACCGCCTGGGCGAACTTCACCGCGATCGAGTAGAGGCCCGCCTCCGAGAGGCCGACGTAGTGGACGATGATCAGCCGGTCGACGAAGTTGAGCAGGTAGAGGCTGACCTCGGCGGGCATCGTCGGCAGGCCGAAGCGCAGCAGGCGTCGGAGCAACGGCGGGTCGACCCGCAGGGTGAGGCGCCGGCGCTGCTCGAGGATCAGCACGGCGACGAAGGCGGCGCCGGTGAGGTAGGAGCCGAGCAGCAGGCCGCGCGCGCCGTCCCCCACCCCGACGACGAGGATCACGGTCAGCGCGATCGTCGCGAGGACGTTGGTGATCGTGGTGATGAAGTAGGCGCGCGCCCGCTCGTCGAGGCGGTAGAGCGTCAGCAGGTATTCGAACAGCGTCGCCACCCAGAGGCCGCCGATCGCGATCCGGGTGAGTTCGGTGCCGGTGTGCAGCTCGGCCGGGGTCTTGGGATCGAGCAGCAGTTCCGACAGCGGGCCGGCGAAGGGCAGGAGGACGAGCGCGCCGAGCGTCGAGAACCAGAAGAGGCCGGAGAAGGTGGCACCGACGATCCGGTCCGGGTCCTCGTCCTCACGGTAGTAGTAGCGCAGCACCGACTCGATCAGGCCGAGCCGGACGACGATGCTGGCGGTGACGACGCCGGCGAAGAGGATCTCGGCGGCGCCGTAGTCCCCGGGCGTGACGTGGCGCGTGTAGAGCGGCAGCAGCGCGACCGCGATGAGCTTCGAGAGGATGCTCGCCGCCGTGTAGGCGGCGCCGGTGGTGGCGAGTCGCCTCAGGTAGCCGGACACGGGCGTAGAGGCTAAGCGGGGCCGGGGACCGTGGCGGTCGTGGCGTCGGGGCCGGGCGCGGCGGTGCGTCCGGCGGCGACGGCGGGCGCGGCTGCCAACGAGGCGCCTACAGCGAGCAAGACGTAGGTGATCGGGTCCTGGAAGAAGCCCGCGTAGGCCATCGTGTGGACCAGCAGGGCGACGAAGGTGGCGAGCACGGCCGCGCGGGCGACGCCGAAGAGGGTCGGACGGCGGTCCGGTCCCCGCGCCCAGAGCCCCGCGCCCATCGTCCAGAGCGCGACCACGATCAGCCCGACGTAGACGACGAGGCCGATCAGCCCCTGCTCGGCGGCGACCGTGACCGGCTCGGTGTGGGAGATCGTCACCGGCGCATTCTTCTTCTCCCGGTGAGCGCTGTAGGCGTGCTGGAAGGAACCCGAGCCATAGCCCCATACCGGCCGTTCGCTGAACAGTTCCGCGCCGCCGCTGATCAGGTTGCCGCGGCCGGAGATGTCGACGTTGAGGCGGTCCGGGGTGATCGACTTGCCGCCGACCAGCAGAACGACCAGCGCTCCGCCGACGATCCCGACCACGGCGACCGCGAGCGTCCAGCGCCACGACCAGCGGATCGCCGCCAGCATCGCCAGGCCGGCCAGGAGGGCGACGAAGCTCGACTGGCTGAAGGTCTGCGCCAGGCCGAGCCAGAGGACGAGGATCGCGCCGGACAGGAGCCAGAACGGGCGGCGTTGCTTCACCCACAGCACCGTCGCCGTGACCACCACCAGCACCAGGGCGAGATAACGGCCGTAGATGTTCGGGTCCCAGAAGATCGAGTTCACCCGGAAGTAGGTGTGGAATTCGTTCGAGCGGATCACGGCGTGGTTCCAGAAGAGGCTGCGGCTCGCGTACTCGACGCTGCCGATGAGGACGAAGGCGACCGCCTCGACCGCGACCAGGCCGAGGGTCCAGACGAGCAGGCGCCGATCCCACTCGACGTCGCGCAGCAGGCCGAAGGCGAGGGTGAAGGGGACGAGGAAGAAGCAGACTTCCTGGAGGCCTTTGGAGAAGTCCTCGGAGTAGAAGGTCTGGAGCGAATACAGGACGACAAAGGCCGCCAGCGCGCGGGGGAGCCAGACGACGGGGCCCCGGCCGGCGGGTCCTGTCGCGGTCTCGGGACCCTGCGAGCGAGGTATACGTTCTCGGGTCCCGAGACCGCGCCACCCGCCGGAGATGAGCTCGCTAAGGACGCCCGCGGCAATGACCACGTACAGGGGGATCAGAAGGTTGGCCGATTCGCCACCGGATTCGAGGGGAATGCGGAAGGGCAGTAGGCCGATGATGGCGAGAGGGAGCAGCACGGGCCAGCGGCGGAAGATGTAGGCGAGCAGTGCCACCAAAAGGACGCCGACGACGATCCCGATCGCCGCTCTCGCCTCGTGGTGGCGCAGTTCGACGATCCGGTGGCTGTGCCACTGGTCGCCGAGGATCAGGACCGGGAAGAGGACCAGGGCCGCCAGCATCGCGACCGAGCGCGGGCGGCCGGCGGGCAGCAGGATCGCGGCGGCGGCGGCCACCGCGGCGATCAGGAGACCGGCGCCGGAGAGGAGGTCGCTCAACAGCGGCCGCCTCGCTTGTGCAGGCGGATCGTCCCCGGCAGGGTCAGCTCACGGCCTTCGTCTTCGAGCAGCACCCGCAGCCGGTAGCGCCCGACCGGCTGGACCACGCCGTCTTCGTTCTTCCCGTCCCAGTGGTAGGTGTGGATCGTGTAGCGCTTCAGGAAGTCCTTCTTCGCCAGCACGCGCACGAGTTCCCCGCCGGGCCGGATGATCTCCACCGTGCCGTGGTCGTTCGTCGTCGTCGTGCGGAACGTGAGCTTGATGCGCCGGTCGCACTGCCCCTCGGGGGTGAAGGCGTTCGACTTCTTCTTGCCGATCGCGACCCGGTCGACCAGCAGCGGGTCGCGCTTCACGCGCTGCGCGTAGGCGAAGGCGGCGACGGTGGCGAGGACGAGCAGCGCGAAGACGATCGCTGCCGCGTCAGCCTTCCGCCGGGACATTGTCCTCGCCGACCACCACCGAGACTTTGGCTCCGTTCGACACCCCGGAGACTTCGGCGGTCATCGGCTGGACTTTGTGGATCTTCAGCTGCTTGGCGACCTGCTTGGCTTCCGGCGCGGCGCCGCTTTCGAACATCACGACCGAGTTTTCGAACGTCGACGTGGTGTTGGTGATCGCGCCCACTTCGAAGCCCTTGGTTTCGGCTTTGTCGCCCCAGGTCGCGGCCAGGCCCGTCGCTTCGGTGCCGTTCAGCACCGCCACTTCGATTTCGCCGGGCTTCACCTTCTTCGCCGCGGCGGCCTGCTTGCCGCTCTTGTTGTGGCCGTCGCCCTTGGCTTCGTCGCTGCCGCCGCTGTTCAGCACCGCGTAGGCGATCCCGCCGCCGATCAGGACGAGGACCAGGAACAGCGTCACCAGCAACGCCGGCCGCGACAGCGTTTCGCCGAAGACGGAGAAGCGTTCCCGGATGCGCTCGCCACGCGTCTGTTCGGGCAGCCCTTCCTCGCGCCGCCGGCGCCGCAGCTCGCGCTGCTCGACCGCATCGTGCTCGGCCGTCCGCGCCTCCTCGAGTTCGCGTAGCTCTTCGGCGCGCTGGGCGGCGATGGTCTGCGTCTGTTCCATCCGCTCGGCTTCCCGCTCGGGCGCCGAGCCCGCCCAGTCGCGCAGCCGACGGATGTCACGGCCGTGGGCGAACAGGAGCAGGGCGAAGATGCCCAGCCCCAGGAATGACGCCAGGCCCGCGAAGGAGCCGATTCTTTCGATCGTGTGCAGCAAAGTTGCGGAAGGCTACTCGTCCAGCACGACCTTCGTAGCATCTCCGCCAGGCGAGGCGATGAGGTCTACGACCCGTTCCGCCAAATTAGCCTCGTCACCGGCCAGAACCAAGGCTTCCAGGGCGCTGAGCGTCGAATCGACCCAATCCGGGTCGAGCGGCCGGGTCCGGACGGCCCGGTTGATCCGCTTCGCGGCGGTCTGCTGGGGGGACTCGTAGTCGCCGAACAGCACCTCGTGGAGCTTCTCCCCGGGGCGCGGCTGGGTGAACTCGATCGCGATGTCGGCTTCCGGCTCGTAGCCGGCCAGGCGGATCATGTTGTGGGCGAGGTCGACGATCTTCACCGGGTCGCCCATGTCGAGGACGAACACCTCGCCTTTGCCGGCGCCGATGTCCCCGGCGCGGATCACCAGCTGCACCGCCTCCGGGATCGTCATGAAGTACCGCGTCATCTCCGGGTGGGTGACGGTGACCGGGCCGCCGCGCTCGATCTGGCCGCGGAAGATCGGCACCACGCTGCCCGAGGAGGCGAGCACGTTGCCGAAGCGGACCGAGGCGAAGCGCGTGCCCGGGTGGCGGTCGGCGGCGGCCTCGACGATCCACTCGGCCATCGCCTTCGAGGCGCCCATCACGGTCTGCGGGTCGACCGCCTTGTCGGTGGAGATGAGGACGAAGCGCTCGGCCTTCGCCGCGGCGGCGGTTTCGGCGGTGATCCGGGTGGCGATCGCGTTGTTGCGGACGGCCTCCAGGGGGTTCGCCTCCATCAGCGGCACGTGCTTGTAGGCGGCGGCGTGGAAGACGACCTCGGGTTTGAAGCGCTGCATCGTCTCCAGCATCCGGTGCGGCTCGCGGCAGTCGGCGAGGACCGACTCGGCGTTGGTGAAGTGGCGCTCGTCGAGCATCTCCCGCTCGATCTCGAAGAGGTTGTCCTCGGCGTGGTCGAGCATCACCAGCAGCTTCGGGTCGACCCGCGCGATCTGGCGGCAGAGCTCGGAGCCGATCGAGCCGCCGGCGCCGGTGACGAGGACGATCTTGTCCTGCAGGTAGGCGCCGACACGGTCGATTTCGACGACGATCGGCTCGCGCCCGAGCACGTCCTCGACCTGGACCTCGCGCAGCTGCTTGGAGAGCTGGACGCCGCCGCGCAGGAGCTCGAAGACGGTCGGCAGCGTGCGCACCCGGATGCGCCGCTCGCGGCAGGCGGCGACGACCTTGGCGCGCAGCGTGCCCGGCGCCGAGGGGATCGCGATGATCACTTCGTCGGGGTCGGTCTCGTCGAGGATCGGGGCGATCTCGTCGGTCGAGCCGAGCACCTTGACGCCGCCGACCATCCGCATGCCGCGCTTGCGCGGGTCGTCGTCGACGAAGCCGATCGCGGTGGCGCCGAGGGCCGGGTTGAGGCGCATCTCCCGCACCACCATCTGGCCGCCGGACCCGGCGCCGACGACCAACACCTCGTGTCGCGGCACCCGGTCGCCCTTCGACGGGCGTTCGACGATCAGCCGCACCAGCAGGCGGGCGCCGGCGATCAGGATCAGGGTCAGCATGAAGTCGATCACCTCGACCGAGCGCGGCAGCCGGTGTTCGAAGGGCTGGACGACGGCGAAGGCGATCACCAGCAGCGCGCTCGAGATCGCCACCGCGCGCAGGATCAGCAGGAAGTCGCGGCCGCTCACGTAGCGCCACCACTTCTGGTAGAGCCCGGCGGCGGCGAAGACGATCAGCTTGCCCGCGATGACGAAGCCGACCGACTGGGCGAACAGCACCTCGTAGCGGTGCGGCCAACCGTGCGGATCGTCGAGGAACCGCAGCTGGAAGGCGAGGAAGTAGGCCAACGCGACGAGGGCCGCGTCGGCGAGGATCTGCCCCACCCGGCTGCGGTAGACGGGATGGTTCAACCGGCCCATGAAGAGCCGAGTTTACGGGTGGTTCCTAAGGATCGGGTGATTGGAGCGCGCCTCGGGCGACGCCCTGCCCGGGTCCGGCGCGACTAGCATGTGCCGCCGCATGCCGCTTGCCATGCTCCTTCCGCACGCCAGCCTGACCGGGCCGATCGTCGAATTCTGCGTCGAAGTCGTCGACGACACGGGCCTGGCGGGGATCTTCCTGCTGATGGGCGCGGCGTCCGCCTGCATACCGATCCCGAGCGAGGCGGTGATGCTGTTCGCGGGCTTCACCGTCTCCGAAGGCCACCACACGCTGCTCGCGATCCTGCTCGCCGGCTTCCTCGGCAACATGGCCGGCTCCTGGCTCACCTACTCGATCGGCTATCTCGGCCGCGTCGACCTGATGGAACGCAACAAGCTGATCCACGTCAGCCCGGCGCGGCTGGCGCGGGTCGACGGCTGGTTCAGGCGCCATGGCGACGTGACCGTCTTCGTCTGCCGCCTGATCCCGCTGGTGCGCGCCTTCATCTCGCTGCCGGCCGGGCTGGCGAAGATGCCGTTCTGGCGCTTCACCTGGCTGACCGCGCTCGGCTCGCTCCCCTGGGTGATCGGCTTCGGCCTGCTCGGACGGGCGGTCGGGGACGAATGGGAAAAGTGGCGCGACCACCTCTCGATCCTCGACTACATCGTCGTCGCGGCGATCGTCGTCCTGGCCGGCTACTGGGCCTACAAGCGGCTCACGCGCGACCCGACCGACCCCGCGACGACCCCTCCGGACGCTTGAGCGAAGGGCGACTGCCGGTCCACCGCGCGATCGCGCTGGGCATCGTGCAGGGCCCCGCCGAGCTGCTGCCGGTCTCCAGCTCCGCCCACATCGTCCTCCTCCCCTGGCTGCTCGGCTGGGACTGGGACGCGATCGACCCGGAGGTGCGCAAGAGCTTCGAGGTCGCCCTCCACACCGGCGCCGCGGCGGCGCTCCTGATCGGCCAGCGCAGGCTGATCGTCGAAGAGCTGCGCCAGTTCGACCTCGACCGCGCGCTCCTCCTCGTCTTCTCCTTCGCTCCCGCGGCATTCGTCGGCTACCGCTTCGAGCGCCAGATCGAGGGACGCCTGGGCGGCCCGCGGGCGACCGCCTTCGGCCTCCTCGCGGGAGCGGCCCTGATGATGGTCGCCGACCGTCGCCCCCAGCTGCGCGGCCGCGGCGAGGCGACCCCGACCGACGGCCTGGTCCTCGGCATCGCCCAGGCCGCGGCCCTCGCCCCGGGCGTCTCCCGCAACGGCGTGACCCTGGCGGCGGCCCGCTGGCGCCGCTTCACCCGCAAGCAGTCGAACATGCTCTCGCGGACGATCGCCCTGCCGATCATCGTCGGCGCCACCGGCCTCAAGGGCGTCCGCCTGGCCAAGCGCGGCACCACCCCCCAGCTGCGCCGCACCCTGGCCCTCGGCATCGGCGCCTCCTTCGTCTCCACCCTCGCCTCCCAGCGCCTGATCGGCCTGGTCGAGCGCGACCGGGCACTGTGGCCCTACGCGGCGTACCGCGCGGCGCTGGCCGCGGTGGTCCTCGCCAAGTTGCGCCGGCAAACCTAGACGCAGAGCCAAATCCAAATTTTGGACAGATTTGGAATTGGCTTGGAATTCGACCTTCCTTGGCGACTGAAAGAATCGTGCCGGTGAGCGACGCCTACGCGAGATCCGGGGTCGACCAGGGCGCTGCCGACTCGGCCGTGGCCGGGCTGGTGCGCGCGCTCGGGAAGATCGAGCTCGGCCGGCCCTCGGCACAGGTGCCGCTGCCGGGGCACTACGCGAGCGTGATCGAGGTGGCGCCGAACCTCGGCATCGCGCTGTCCACCGACGGGGTCGGGACCAAGCTGGTGCTCGCCGAAGCGCTGGGCAAGCTCGACACCGTCGGCATCGACTGCGTGGCGATGAACGTCAACGACGTGATCTGCGTCGGCGCCGAGCCGCTGGCGATGCTCGACTACATCGCGATCGACCGCGCCGACCCGGAGGTCTGCGAGGCGATCGGCGTCGGCCTCGCGCGCGGCGCGACCCTGGCCGGGATCGAGATCCCCGGCGGCGAGCTCGCCCAGCTCGGCGACATGGTCCACGGCGTCGACGTCTCCGGCGCCTGCTTCGGCACCGTGGCGCTCGACGCCATAGTCGACGGCCGCCGCGTCGCCCCCGGCGACTCGATCATCGGCCTCCCCTCCTCCGGCCTGCACTCCAACGGCTACACCCTCGCGCGCAAGGCCCTCGAGGGCATCGACATGGACGAGGACCCGGAAGGCCGCCTCGGCCGCCCGCTCGGCGAAGCCCTCCTGGAGCCGACCGTGATCTACGTCAAGCCGATCGTCGAGCTCCTCCGCTCCGAGGTCGACGTCCACGGCCTCGCCCACATCACCTCCGGCGGCGTCAACAACCTCCTCCGCCTCGCGGCCCCGGTCGGCTACGAGATCGACGCCCCCCTCCCCCCGCAACCGATCTTCGACCTGATCCGCGAACGCGGCAACGTCACCGACGCCGAGATGCACGAGGTCTTCAACATGGGCTGCGGCTTCTGCGTAGTGGTCCCGGAGAACGACGAGGCACGGGCGCTCGAGATGCTGCGGGCGCACCATCCGGGCGCGGGGCGCATTGGGCGGGTCACGGACGATTCGGGGCACGTGGTGCGGTAGGGCCGGGTCGGGGGTTCGGGGGGCCGCAAGCTGTCGCCCGGGGTAGGGATGCGCCCGGGTGTGCGGAAGGTGTGGAGGGACACCGGCGGGGAGGAGGCCCGGAGTGCGACGGATCCGTGACGGGAGTCGGACGTCGTCACAGAGATGTCGAGAACTCCACGCTTCCTCCCGTGTTGTGCAACACCGACCTACGCGCTGCGTGGATTGACCGTGCTATAGGACGGGTAATACACGCAGCGCGTTTCAGACCCTCGATTTCCGGCCCGAAAAGGGCGCCTGAGGGCCGGAAAGTGTGACGTTCCCGGCATCTCTGTGACCGTTCGGGCCGAGGTGTGAAGGCTTCCGGACCTGATCATCACGGAAGTCCGACTTCGCACCGTCCCTGTGACGCCTCTCCCACGCACCCCTCACGTCCTGGGCTCCTCATGGGGGTCACAGCCTGCCAGGACCCCCATGAGGAGCCCAGGCCACCCCCGCGCCATCTCGGACGGCCGCAAGCCCCCCGAAGCCGAGCGTCCCCCGCCCCTCCCTCCCAACCGGCTACGTTGAGCCAATGCGACTTCGCGGTGCAGGCAGGGCCGGAGCGGTAGCGAACCTCTACTCACACGTGATCGACAATATGCACGCCTTGATCCCCCTCCCCGCCCCCGCAGGCTGATGCCCGACCGCCCTACCAGCTCGAAGATGATCGGCACCGTGTTGTCGGGCCGCTATCGGCTGGAGGCCAAACTTGGCTCGGGCGGGATGTCGACGGTCTACCTGGCGCGCGACACGACGCTCGACCGGCCGGTCGCGGTGAAGGTCATGCACCGGGAGATGTCCGAGCAGGCCGACCAGTTGGAGCGCTTCCGCCAGGAGGCGCGGGCGGTGGCCAAGATCTCCCACCCCAACGTCGTCGCCGTGATCGACGCGGGCGAGGACGGCGGCTATCCCTACATCGTCTTCGAATACGTCGAAGGGGAGACGCTGAAGGCGCGGATCAACCGGATCGGCGCGCTCGACACCCAGGAAGCGCTCGCCTACGCGATCGAGATCGCCCGCGGGCTCACCGTCGCCCACGCCCGCAAGATGGTCCACCGCGACATCAAGCCGCAGAACGTGCTGATCGACGCCGAGGGCCGCGCCAAGCTGACCGACTTCGGCATCTCCCGCCAACTGGAAAAGGACGGGCTGACCGCGACCGGCCGCGTGCTCGGCACCACCGACTACGTCGCCCCCGAGCAGGCGATGGGCCGCGGCGCCGACCAGCGCTCCGACATCTACTCGCTCGGCGTCGTCCTCTTCGAGATGCTGACCGGGCACGTCCCTTTCCAGGCCGACAGCCAGGTCGGCGTGGCGATGAAACACGTCAACGAAGAGCTGCCCGACGTGCAGGCGGAACGCCCGGAACTCTCGGCGGCGACCGCCCTGGTGGTCGAGCGGGCGACTGCCAAGGACCCGACCAAGCGCTACGCCGACATCGGCGAGATGATCGACGACCTCTCCACCGCGCTCGAGGTCGAGGCGGCGCGGGCCGGCTCGACCACCGGCGAGGCGACCAGCGTCCTGGACGCGGTCCCACCGGCCAAACGCAAGCTCTCGAGCCGCGCGCGGTGGTCCTGGGCGGCGATCGTCGTCGTCGTGCTGATCGCCGCGGGCGCCCTCGTCGCGACCCAGTTGATCGGCAGCGGCAACAGCCCGATCTCCGGCAAAGGGAACGGTGGCGGCGGGGGCGGGCAGAAGTCCTCCGGCCACGAGGTCGCGCTCGAAAGCGCCACCGATTACGACCCCGAGGGCGATGGCCACGAGGACCCGGAAACGGTCGAACTGGCGGTCGACGGCAACCCGACCGGCACCGCCTGGTCGAGCGAGCACTACGACTCCGAAACCTTCGCCGGCACCAAGACCGGCCCGGACCCGGGCGTCGGCCTCTACGTCACCGCCCAGGCGCCGGCGACCCCGGCGACGATGAAGATCGTCACCCCGACCCCTGGCTGGGACGCGCAGATCTTCGCCGCCGCCGCGGGCCCGCCCGAAGAAATCGAAGAATGGGGCGAACAGATCGGCGAGGTCAACGACGCCGCCAAGGAAGAAGAAGTCCAGCTCCACCTCGGGCAGGCCGCCAAATACTTCCTCATCTGGTTCACCAAGGCGGCGCCGGCGACCGACCAGGAAGGCCGCTTCCAGGTCGAAATCTCCGACGTGAAGCTGCTCGAATAGGTCCCGCGCCCCTCGAGTTCGCAGTAATCCGCGCTATCCGCGGATTACTGCGAACTCACCCCGGGGCTCAGAACTCGTGGGCGCGGACGCGGTCGTAGCGCTCGACCGCGAGGGCGACGAGGCGGTCGCAGAGGTCCGGGTATGAGAGCCCGTCGGCCTCGAGCAGCTTCGCGTAGACGCTGGTCTCGGTGAAGCCGGGCATCGTGTTGATCTCGTTGACCAGCACCGTGCCGTCGGGCTCGACGAAGAAGTCGCAGCGGGCGAGGCCGGAGCAGCCGGCCAGGCGGAAGACCTCGGCGGCCAGCTCGCGCACCCGCGCCGTCTCCATCTCCGAGATCGGCGCCGGCACCGCCAGGTCCATCCCGCCCGCGGCGTACTTGGCCTCGTAGTCGTACCACTGGGCGTGGGCCAGGATCTCCCCCGGCATCGACGTCCGCGGGTCCTCGTTGCCGAGCACCGAGCACTCGATCTCGCGCCCGTGGGCGGAGGCCTCGACGATCACCCGCGGGTCGTGCCGCAGCGCCGTCTCGACCGCCGAGTCGAGCGCCGCCAGGTCCTCGATCCGGGTGATGCCGACACTGGAGCCCATCCGCGAGGGCTTCACCCAGAGCGGCGACCCCAGCTCGGCGCAGCGCTCCCGCCAGCCCGCTTCGCCGACTTCGACGAAGTCGACCTGCGGGATCCCCTGCCCGGCCAGCAGGCGCTTCAGGGTCAGCTTGTCCATGCAGGTCGCCGAGGCGAGCACGTCGGAGCCGACGTAGGGCACGTCGAGCATCTCCAGGAGGCCCTGCATGCTGCCGTCCTCGCCGAAGGGCCCGTGGAGGACCGGGAAGACGACCGCGGCGCCGAGCAGCCCGCCGCCGGGGACCAGCTCCACCGCCGCCCCGTCGGCGCTCCAGCTCCCGTCGCGGGCGATCCGCACCTCGACCACCTCGTGCCCGGCTTCTTCCAGCCCTTTCATCACCGCCGCGCCCGAGCCCAGCGAGACCTCGTGCTCGGAGGAGCGCCCGCCGCTCAGCACCGCGACCCTCACGGTTCTTCGCCTTCTTCGAAGCCTTCCGCCCCTTCGGGTTCTTCTTCCGGCGGCGCGGCGGCCCGCTTACCGACGATCAGCGTCACTTCCGAGCCCGGCGCCAGTTCGGTGCCGCCGCTCGGCGACTGCCGCGTCACCAGCCCGATCTTCGCTTCGTTGCGCGTTTCTTCTTCCTCGACCACCGGGGTCAGCCCGGCCGCGCGCACCGTTTCCACCGCTTCGCGACGTTCGCTGCCGACCACGCCCGGCATCTTCTTCGTTTCCCGCCCGGAGGAGACGACGATCTGCACGGTCGCGCCCGGTTCCAGTTCCTGCCCGGCGCTCGGCGACTGGCGCAGCACGCGGCCGACCGGCTGGCCCGATTCCTCTTCGCCGACTTCCGGCGTCAGCCCGCGGGCGCGGATTTCCTGCACCGCGAGGCGGCGCTGCTTGTCGATCAGGACCGGCACCTTGACCAGCTTCGGCCCGCTGGAGACGAAGATCGTCACGGTCGAGCCGCGCGTCACCGTCCGCCCCGCCGACGGTTCGCTGTGGATCACGTCGCCTTCTTCGACCGAGCTCGAGTGGACGTTTTCGACGTCCACTTCGAAGCCCGCCGCCTCGAGCTTCTTCGTCGCTTCGGCGCGGCTCAGCCCGGCGACCGCGGGGATCACGCCTTCCCCCGGGCCGACGCTGATCGTCAGCGTCACCCCCGGCTTCGAGCAGAACAGGGTCAGGAACGAGCAGTCTTCCTCGGCCTCGGCACCGGGCGGCGAGGGCGGCGGGTCTTGCTCAAGCACGGTCCCGGCCTCCACTTCGCGGTGGACGGTGAGCGGCGGCTGGTTCACGGTGAAGCCGCGCTGTTCGAGGATTTCTTCGGCCCGCTGCAGACTGCGGCCTTCGACGCTCGGCACCGCGGTCGAGGTGTCACGGGTGAGCAGCAGCCCGATCAGCGCGCCGAGCAGGATCGCCACCAGGGCGCCGAGGATCCACCAGTTGCGCCGGCGGCGGCGCTGCGCCTCCGGGTCATCCTCCTCAGGGACCGCGACCACCGGCGGCAGCGCCGCGAAGGACGTCGTCCCCCGCCCGGCGCCGCCCGGTTCGCGCATCGCCTGGTCGAGCGCGGCGATGAACGCGTCGGCGCTCTGGAAGCGCTGCCCGGGGTCCTTCTCCAGCGCCCGCATCACCACCGCGTCGAGCGCCGGGCTCACCCGCGGCTGGATCGAGCTCGGCCGCTGCGGCATCTGGGAGACCTGTTTCATCGCCACCGCGACCGCCGATTCGCCCTCGAACGGCACCCGCCCGGTGAGCGCCTCGTAGAGCATCACGCCGATCGAGTAGAGGTCGGAGACGGCGGTGACGTCGAAGCCCTGCGCCTGCTCCGGCGAGAGGTAGTGCGGCGTCCCCATCACCGAGCCGGTCTGGGTGATCTCCGAGACGCCGGCGCGGGCGATGCCGAAGTCGGTGACGACCGCCTTGCCCTCCGGGTCGACGATCACGTTCTGCGGCTTCAGATCGCGGTGGACGATCCCCTGGCGGTGCGCGTAGCCGGCCGCCTGCAGCACCTGCCGGATCACCGCGACCGCCTGCTCGAGCGTGATCCCGGAGTCGATCAGCTGCTTCAGCGTCGGCCCCTCCACGTACTGCATGGCGATGTAGTAGGTGCCCTCCCATTCGCCGCGGTCGAAGACGGCGACGACGTTCGGGTGCTGCAGCCCGGCCGCCGCCTCGGCCTCGCGCTGGAAGCGCATCACGAACTCGCGGTCCTGGGCAAGGCGCCGGTGCAGGATCTTCAGCGCGATCCGCCGCTGCAGGTGGGTGTCCTCGGCGAGCCAGACGTCGGCCATGCCGCCGCCGCCGAGCTTCGCCAGCACCCGATAACGCCCGTCGACGACCGAGCCGACCTCGACCTCAGCCACGCCGCTCTCCCCTCGTTCTCACTGTTTCGGCTGCCACTCCGCTCACCATCTATTCGCCCGCCAGGATCGCTTCGGCGACGTCGCGGAAGATCGGCGCGGCGACGTCGCCGCCGAACTGTTCGGTGCAGGACACCGTCGCCGCGATCGCGATCTTCGGGTGGTCGGCGGGCGCGAAGCCCATGAACCAGGCCTGGTTCTCCGCTTCGCCGCCGCCGCACTCCTTGTTGTTCGGCGTTTCCGCCGTGCCCGTCTTGCCCGCCACCGGCACGCCGGAGATCGCCGCGTTGGTCCCGGTGCCTTCGTCGACCACCCCTTCCATCGCGGTGGTCAGCTCTTCGGCCGTCTTGCCGGAGATCGGTTCGCTGTAGACGGTCGGGTCCATCTTCTTGGTGACGCCGCCGTCGACGTTCACGACCCGCTTCCAGATCTGCGGCTTCATCAGCTTGCCACCGTTGGCGACCGCGGCCGCCACCATCGCGATCTGCAGCGGCGTCGCCAGCAGCCGCTCCTGGCCGATCGCGACGCGGGCGAGGTCGACCGGGTCGTTGCGGCCGAGGTACGTGCCCGATTCGTAGTCGTAGACGCCGCTCTTGGAGAGCTCTTCTTCGGGCAGGTCGATCGGCGGCTTGGAGTTGAAACCGAACTTTTCCATCGTCGCGAAGAGATCGTCCTGGCCGACTTTCTGGCCCAGCTGCGCGAACCAGGTGTTGACCGAGTTCGTCAGCGCCGTGTCGAGCGAGATCGAGCCCCAGTCCTGGTTGTAGTCGTTGGCGAGTTCGTGGCCTTCGTCGGTGATCGAGCCGGGCGCGTTGATCGTGGTTTCAGGCGTGATGACGCCCGACTCGAGGCCCGCCGCGGCGGTCACCACCTTGAAGGTGGAGCCCGGCGGGAAGGAGGCTTGGGTGGCACGGTTGTAGAGCGGCGTGCGGACCTTCTGCTGGTTCCATTCTTTGAGCTTGTCCGGGATCCGGTTCGGGTTGTAGCCGGGGTTCGAGGCCAGCACCTTGACCGCGCCGGTGCTCGGGTCGATCGCGACCACGGCGCCGTAGCCCGCCGCTTCGAGGTCTCCCATCGCCACTTCCTGCGCCTTCGGGTCGAGGCTGGTGACGATCTGTTCGCCTTCCTGCTTCTGCCCGGTCAGCTCGCCGAGGATCGAGCCGAATTCCGATTCTTCGCCGGTCAGTTCGGCGTTGTGGTACTGCTCGAACTCGGTCTGCCCCTGTTCCATGAAGCTGTAGCCGATCGGGTGGCCGAAGAGCGCGCCGGTCGGGTAGTGGCGCACGTAGCGCTTGCCGGTCCCCTTGCCCTTCGGGATCGACTTGGCGATCACGGTGCCGTCGGCGGCGAGGATCCGCCCGCGGGGGATCTGCTGCTGCTCGAAGAGCGGCCGCTTGTTCACGTTCTGTTCCTTCAGCGCCTTGGCGTCGAAGACCGACCACCAGGACGTGAAGCCGATCAGGATCGCGAAGAGGACGACGATGAAGCCGAAGAGCTTGATGATCTGGCGGTTCACGTCAGCGCCCCCAGCGGTTCACCGCGTTCGGCCCGCGAGGCGCCCTCTTCGGCTTCGCGGCGGGCGCGGTCGGAGACCAGTAAGAGCAGTGCCAGGAGGACGAAGTTGGCGACGATCGAGCTGCCGCCGTAGGAGACGAAGGGCAGGGTGACGCCGGTCAGCGGGATCACCCGGGTGACGCCGCCGATGATCACGAAGGCCTGGATCGCGAAGACCGCGGTGAGGCCGGTCGCCAGGAGCTTCGAGAAGCCGTCGTTGGCGAGCAGCGCGACCTTGAAGCCGCGCGCGGTGATCAGCAGGTAGGTGGCGATCAGCCCGCAGGCGCCGAAGAGGCCAAGCTCGTTGACGATCAGCGAGTAGATCGTGTCGGTCTGGGCCGCCGGCAGCAGGGCGTTGTTGGGATGGCCGGGGATCGTGATCAGCCCCTGGCCGAAGCCTTTGCCGAAGAGCCCGCCGTCGGCCTGGGCGAAGATCGACTGCAGGATCTGGTAGCCGCTTTCGGTCGGGTCGTGGTAGGGGTGCAGCCAGACCTCGACCCGGTCGTGGACGTGCGGCACGGTCGAGACGATGAACCAGGAGCCGAGGAGGAAGAGCGCCATCCCGATCACGACGAAGCTGAAGCGGCCGGTCGCCACGTAGAGGAGGGCGAGGAAGGCGGCGAAGAACATCAGCGAGCTGCCGAGGTCGCGGATGAAGACGAGCAGCAGCATCGTCGCGCCCCAGACGACCAGCATCGGGCCGAAGTGTTTGATCGGCGGCAGGGTCACGCCGAGCACCCGCCGCGCGCCGACGATCAGCACCTCGCGGTTCTCCCGCAGGTAGGAGGCGAGGAAGACGACGATCGCGAGCTTCGCGAACTCGGCCGGCTGGAAGGAGATCGGGCCGATCTTCACCCCGAGGTAGGCGCCGTTCACCTGTTCGCCGATCCCCGGCAGGCGCGGCGCCAGGAGCAGCAGGATGCCGATCGTGGCGATGATGTAGCGATAGCGCTCGAGCACCTCGTAATCGCGCAGGAACTGGATCGTCAGGGCGAAGAGGATGAGGCCGAAGACGAACCAGTTGGCCTGGTCGCGGGCGAGGCTTTCGTCGATCCGGTAGATCATCACCAGCCCGAACGCGGTCAGCACCGCCATCAGCGGGAAGAGGTAGGGATCGGCGTGCGGCAGGCGGATGCGCAGGTAGATGTGGGTCGCCAGGCAGACGGCGAAGAAGTAGGCGCCGTAGGTGAGGCTGAGGTTGCCGAGCTTCGAGTTCTCCTGGGCGAAGACCGCGGCGAAGCCCGCGGTCAGCAGCAGCGCCACCGGGATCAGGGCCAGCATCTCGCGGTTGCGGTCGCGGGTCATCCGCCCGCCCCCGCCCCGGTTCCACTGGCCCCTTCCGTAACCCCCTGGCCGCGTTCGATTTCTTCCAGCAGCGCGGTCGCGTCGGCGTGCGAGCGCACGCTGTGGCCGGTCACCGCTTCCTGGCGTCTTTCCGGCAGCGCGGAGGTCTGGATCGGCGCCGAGTACTGCTCGCTCCAAAGCTGGATCCCGAAGGGCAGTTCGTAGGGGACGCCGCGGTAGAGGGTGACCCGGCCCGCTTCGTCGGTGCCGAGGAACCAGGCGTGGCGCAGGCCGTAGGTGGCGCCGAAGACGATCGCGCCGATCACGACCAGCAGGGCGAGGAGCCCGACCACCCGCCGCACGATCCGCCGGCGCCTGCCCGGGCGGGCCGCGGCGGCGTCCTCGCGGCGTTGCCGCGCGGCATCCGCGGCGGCGCGGCGCCGCACCTCGGTCGCGGTCAGCCCCGCCTCCTCGGCGCTCTGCCCGATCAGCGTCGCGCCCTCGGCGTCGAGCGCCGGTTCGGCCGCGTCGACGACCTTGAAGGCGATCACGCTGATGTTGTCGCGGCCACCCGCACGGTTGGCTTCGTCGACCAGCGCGCGGACCGCGTTCGGCATCGAGGTGGCGCGGGCGAGCAGGCGCTCGACGTGCTCGTCGTCGAGCATCGTGGTCAGCCCGTCGGAGCAGAGCAGGAAGACGTCGCCCGCCTGCGCCGGCACCGTCTGCAGGTCGACCTCGACCTCCGGTTCGGGCCCGACCGAGCGGGTGATGATCGAGCGCTGCGGGTGGTCCTCGGCCTGCGCCTCGGTCAGCTGCCCTTTGCGCCGCATCTCCTCGACCAGCGAGTGGTCGCGGGTGAGCCGTTCCAGCTTGCCCCGCCGCAGCCGGTAGGCGCGGCTGTCGCCGACGTGGCCGATCGCCACCTCGTCGGCGTCCGCGTCGAGGATCGCCGCGGTGGTCGTCGTCCCCATCCCGGACAGGTTGGGGTCTTTGCGGGCCAGCGAGTAGACGGTGCGGTTGGCGCCTTCGATCGTCTCCCGCAGCACCCGCTCCGGCGGTGCCTCGGGGAGCGGCCGGTCGAAGGCGTCGACGACGGTCTTCGAGGCCACCTCGCCCGCCCGCGCCCCGCCCATCCCGTCGGCGATGACGAAGAGCGGCGCGCGGACGAAGACCGAGTCCTCGTTGGCGCTGCGCTGGCGGCCGGTGTCGGTCGCGTAGGCCTGGTCGGTGATCCGCAGCGGCATCTATCTCCCCAACCCGGCCGGCATCAGGATGCCTCGAAGCGGAAGACGGTGTCGCCGATCTGGATCGTGTCGCCGTCGACCAGCTCCGCCTCGCCGTTCAGCGTCGCCCCGTTCAGGGTCGTGCCGTTGGTCGAGTTCATGTCCTCGACGAAGTGGCGCCCTTCGCGCGAGAACAGGCGGGCGTGGATGCTGGAGGCATAGCGGTCGTCGATCTGCACGTCGGCGTCCTTGGAGCGGCCGATCGAGAGCCCGCCGATCAGGTCGAAGCGCTCGTCGCGGGTGAGACCGCCGCCGCGTTCGGCGATCAGCCAGGCGTCGTTGCCGCGCTGCACCTCGACCTGCCCGACCGCGGCGTGGAAGCCGGTCGCGTCGGGCGCGGGCTGGGCCGTCCGCCGCAGATCGCGGTAGGCGCTCCTCGCGATCACCAGCAGGAAGAGGAAGAGGACGGCCAGGAAGCCGAATTTCAGCGCGGTTGAAAGGGGGTCGTAGGCCATCGTTGCGCACCTTACGGTCCGGGCCTGAGGGCAGGCCGCACCTGGTCCTCTATTGCTCGACGTCGAACAGGAAGGTGGTGGTGCCGACCGTCACCTGGTCGCCCGGGCTGAGGCGGGTGGAGGTGACGCGGCGGCCGTTCACCTTGATCCCGTTGGTGGAGCCGAGGTCGACGATCTGCCACTCGCCCGAGTCGGAGCGGCGCAGCTCGGCGTGCCGACGGGACACGTTGGGATCGGCGAGCACGCACTCAGCCGATTTCGAGCGGCCGATCGTGGCGCGCGGGCCGTCGAAGACGTAGCGGCGGTCGTCGAGCGAGACGACGGCGCGGGTGGAGACCAGCGCGCGGACGGCCTGCTCGGGTTCTTTGGGCCGCTGGCGGTCGCGCTCGCGGACCGCCGAGTAGACCATCGTGTGGCCCTCTTCGCCCTGGCGCGGGGCCTCGCCCTCGTGGACCGGCGCCTTCACCATCCGCGGCTGGATCCCGAACTCGCCGAGGCGGAGGCGCTCGTCGGTCTGGAACTCGACCGCGGGCCGGGTCAGCAGGTCGTAGCCGCGCCGGCGGGCGTGCTCGAGCAGGTAGCCGGAGAGCTCCTGCTCCAGCGAGCGCTCGTAGCCTTCGAGCTTCGAGCGGTCCTGGCGGGAGAGGAACACCGTGTACTCGTTGGGGACGTAGACGCGCTGTACCGAGGCGGTCTTGTGGGCGTCCATTTCCTTGGCCAGCTTGCGGGCCAGTTCGACCGGCTGCACCTCGGAGCTGAAGGCGCGCGAGAAGACCCCCTCGACGAGGCCTTCGATCCCGGACTCAAGTTTGCGGAGAAGGGCGATCGGATGTGTCCTTTAGCTCACTGTTTCCTGGCAGGGTCAAGCCTCCGCGTCTGCGGAGGGTTCGCGAATTCTAGGGCAGGACCAACCCATGGCCGAGCACGAGGAACGCGCCGATCGCGGCGGCGATCCCGAGCGCGCCGAGCCGCAGGCCGACGTGGTGCGCCCTGCCCTGGGGATGGTCGGCGAGCTCGTCGAGCGAATCCTCGATCGCCGTGCCCAGCTCCTCCAGCGAGGGACGGTGGCGCGGGCGCGGGTCGAGGCAGGCGTCGATCTCCTCGGCGAGCTCCCGCGGCAGGTCGGGGCGCAGGCGGCGCAGCGGGCGGGCGCGGCGGCCGATCGAGCGGACCGTGGCGACGGCGTTGCCGCGGCGGTGCGGGTTCTCGCCGCTCCAGCACTCGTACAGGGTGAGGGCGAGCGAGTAGACGTCGGCCTCCGGGCCCGCCTCGCGGCCCTCGGCCTGCTCCGGGGACATGTAGGCGAGGGTGCCGACGACGTCCCCGGTCGCGGTCAGCCCGGCCGCGTCGGCGACCAGGGCGATGCCGAAGTCCATCAGCTTGGCGTGCGGCTGGCCGTCGACGACCTGGACGTTCTGCGGCTTGATGTCGCGGTGGATGACGCCGCGCGAGTGGGCGTGGTCGAGCGCCTCGCAGAGGTCGGCGCCGATCTCGCCGATCTCGCGGTCGGAGAGGACGTCCGCGTCGGCCAGGCGGGCCAGCGTGTCGCCTTCGACCAGCTCGGAGACGAGCAGCGCGTTGCCGTCCTCCTCCCCCATCTCGTACAGGGTCACGATGCCGGGGTGGTTGAGGCGGGCGGCCGCCTGGGCCTCGCGCAGGACGCGGCGCCCGGGCTCGCCGTGCTGCTCGATCGCCTTCACCGCGACTGGGCGCTCGAGCCGGCCGTCCCAGGCCTCGTAGACGACGCCGAAGCCGCCGCTGCCGATGCGGCGCTCGATCAGGAAGCGGTCAAGTACGAGGGAGCCGACCAAAGCAGGTTTCTCTTCGCCGCACGACCCCTCCCTCCTGCCCTGCGACAGGCTTTTACCCCGTCCGCCCGGCTATCGTTGGGCGACTTGGAGTACTCGTCTTCACGTGGTGCAGGTCGACGACCACGTCGGCCCAGCCGCCGTCCCGAACGCCAGCAGCAGATCATGCTGCGGCGCCTGCTTGCGCTGGGCGGGGCGCTGGTGGTGCTGATCCTGATCGTCCTCGGGGTCAAGGGCTGCCTCGACGCGCGGGCCCGGGGGGCGCTCTCCGACTACGCGCGCGACGTCAAGCAGATCGTGATCGAGACCGGCCAGACCAGCAAAGACTTCTTCGGCAAGCTCGAAGAACCGGGCGGCCTCTCGGTGACCGAATTCACCGGCCAGGTCGACGCCGACCGCAGCGCGATGACCAACTACAAGACGCGGATCGAAGGGCTGAGCGCGCCGGGCGAACTGAGCAGCGCCCAGAAGTCGCTTGAACTCGTCTACACGCTGCGCGCTTCGGCGATGGAAAAGATCGCCGAAAAGATGCCGACCGCGCTGGGCGAAGCGGGCGCGGCGGCGGCGACCACGGCGATCGCCAAACAGATGCAGACGCTGCTTGCCGCCGACGTGATCTACGAATCGGTGACGCGGCCGGAAATCAACAACCGGCTCGCCGACGAAGGCATCACCGGCAACGACGTGCCGAAGAGCACCTTCGTCCCCGGCGGGACCAAGTGGCTGGAAGAAAGCGAAGTCTCGAAAGCGCTGGGGACCGTGAGCGGGTCGAGCGGCGGCGAACCGAGCCCCGGCGTCCACGGCCTCGGCCTGGTCGGGACCAGCATCGGCGGGGCCGAATTGGTCGCGGAAACGCCGAACTCGGTGGTCACCGAAGGCACCCCGGAAGTCGAAGTGACGGTCCAGAACCAAGGCGAATCGACCGAGAACGGGGTGACCGTGGTGGTGATCGCGGACGGCAAGGAAACGACGCAGGAAATCCCCGCCCTCGAAGCCGCCGCCGAAGAAACGGCGGTCGTGCCGCTGACGCCGGCGCCGGAAGGCGAAACGACGCTTGAAGTGAAGGTCGAACCGGTGCCCGGCGAGCAGTTCACCAACAACAACGAAGCGACTTACACGGTCAACTTCGAATAGTTTGAGCTGTTAGACCGATGATGCGGATCGCCTACCTGGGACCGGCGGGGACCTTCACCGAAGACGCCCTGAACGAAGCGCTCGACGGCGCCGAGTTCGAGCCCCTGCGCACCGACACCGTCTTCGACGCGATCCAGGCGGTGATCGAGGGGAGCGCCGACCGGGCGCTGGCGCCGTACGAGAACTCGATCGAGGGCTCGGTCCGCGGCACCCTCGACATCCTCGCCTTCGAAGCGGCGAACGTGGCGATCGTCGGCGAGCACGACTACCCGGTGCGCCAGCACCTGATCACCCGCGCGGGCGTCGAGCTCGGCCAGGTCGAGGCGGTGCTCTCCCACCAGCAGGGCCTGGCCCAGACGGCGCGGTTCCTGCGCGAGCACCTGCCCGGGGTCGAACTGCGCAGCGTCAGCAGCACCGCGGCGGCGGTCCGCATGGTCTCCGAGTCCCCGCGGCCCTGGGCGGCGGTCGGCTCGCGCGCGGCGGCGGCGCTCTACGGCTGCCAGATCCTGCGCGAGGGAATCCAAGACGAGCAGAACAACGTCACCCGCTTCGTCTGGCTGGCGCCGGAAGGCACCGAACCGCCCGCGGGCGAGCGGTGGAAGACCTCGCTGATCTTCGAGGAGTTGGGCGACGACCGGCCCGGTGCCCTGGTCGACGCGCTGGCCGAGTTCTCCTCCCGCGGGATCAACCTCTCGCGCATCGAGTCGCGGCCGCAGCGCTCCGAACTGGGCCGCTATTTCTTCTTCTGCGACCTCGACGGCAGGCTCTCCGACGAGCCCGTCGAGGCCGCGATCGCCGCCCTGCGGACGAAGGCCGCGTCGGTCCGGATCCTCGGCAGCTACCCGATCATCTGAGGCCCGCTCCCGGCGCCGCGCGGGGGGCCGCTTCCCTTCCCGCTTACAATTCCCGCACCATGGCCAGGGTTCTGGTGCTCAATGCGACGTATGAGCCGATCAACGTCTGCACTCTGCGACGTGCCGCTGTGCTGCTCCTGAAGGAAAAGGCCGAGCTCCTCGAGCAACGCAACGGCGACGCTCTCCACTCCGAGCACATGACCCTCGAGCGCCCCGACGTCATCCGCCTCGTCAACTACGTCCGCATCCCCCGCGAGGCCCACCGCCGCAAGATCACCCGCCGCGCCGTCCTCGCCCGCGACTCCTGGACCTGCCAGTACTGCGGCTCGACCAAATCCGGCCTCACCGTCGACCACGTCATCCCCCGCTCCCGCGGCGGCTCCTCCACCTGGGACAACATCGTCGCCGCCTGCGCCTCCTGCAACCGCAAGAAGGGCAACCGCCTCCCCCGCGAGATCCACATGCACCCCAAGAGCACCCCCAAGGCCCCGGCGCCGACGGTGTTCATCCAGGTCGCCAGCCCGAAGATGCCGGCGAGCTGGCAGCAGTACTTGCCTCAGGCTGCTTAGTCACGGGACGGGGGGCTTTCTTGGGCTTGCGGGGAGGGCTGGCGGCCGTCGCCCCGCCCGGACTCGCCAGTAGCGAATGGGACCGAGGCCCGATGTCAGCGGTACTCGTGGGGGGTGATTCTCACCAATCGATTCGCCTCGTCTACCTCGACGTAAAACTCGGCGAAGAAATCCTCGCGTCCAAGCACGGCAACATCGATGTTGCCGAAGCAAGGCCTGAGGTTGAGCCTACGACCTGCGATCGTCGCGACGATCGACTGCGGCGCCAGCCAATGTGAGCCTTTCCCATTACCAGTCCCAACCGGAACCTTCTGACATTCCCGTTTGTCGAAACCAAGCGGGACTATCTGATTAAGCGGGAAGACGGAGGCAGTTGCACCGCTGTCAGGAAGCATCCTGAAGGGAAAGATCTGCCCGTCCGATCGCTCGACCTCAACCTCGACGGCCGGAAACAAGCTCGGCCCCTGGGTGAGCGCCGCATACGCGTAGCTAGTAGAGGCAGGCCTCGACAGCTTCCCGGGGGACTTCGAGGATTCGATCAAGTCCTCCGGGATCGACACGAGTAATTAGCTCCTCGAAAGTGGTGGCAGAATCGACAACGGAGCGATCCGTGCCGACCGCTACCCAGAGCCCAGCATACCCTGCTAGTTCCTGAGCAAGGACTTCCTCGGCCTCGAGGGCTGCGTGTAGCTCGGCGGGGGTCATCCCGATTCGTTCCTTTCGCGCTTTAGCACGTCCACCGGACAGACCAGTCTGGCCGGACAACCCAAAGTGTAGGCGCTGCAGCAGACCTGTCAATCCTCGTCGATCAATGTTTCGAAACTCTTAAGGTATCGGCGCAGTTTTGTGCACCCTTGACGATGCTTACCTCGCATGCGGGAGCGGTGCTACTCGTCGGCCGGGACGTCGGGGCTCGCGCCGTTGTCGTCGGCGCTCGGGGTATCGGCGGCGGCGTCCAGCTCGGCTTGGGCGGACGGGTCTTCGGTCGGGGCGCTGTTGTCTTCGGACTCGACCACCAGGGCGACGGCACTGACTCGGTCGTCGTCCTTGATGTTCATGACCCTCACGCCCTGGGTCGCGCGGCCCGTCTGGGAGATGCCTTCGACGCTGGTGCGCTGGACCATCCCGTTCTGGGAGATGAAGAGGAGGTCCTGGTGGGGGTTGACGATCAGGGAGCCGGCGAGGCCGCCCTTCTTCTCGGTCAGCTTCACCGTCAAGACGCCTTTGGTGCCGCGGCCCTTGACCGGATAGTCGGAGACCGGGGTGCGCTTGCCATAACCGTTCTCGGTGACCACGAAGAGTTCGGTGTCGTCGCGGGCAATGTTCATCTCCAGGACCCGGTTGTCTTTGCCGCCCACGTTCATGCCTTTGATGCCGCTGGTGTCACGACCCATCGGTCTGATCAGCCCCTCGGAGAAGCGGGCCGCATGGCCGGAGCGGGACACCATCAGGATGTCGTCTTCACCCGAGGTGAGGCGCACCTGCACCAGCTCGTCGCCCGGCCGTACCTTGATCGCGATGATCCCGTCGGCGCGCAGCGGCGTGTTGTAGGAGAGGAATTCGGTTTTCTTCACCAAGCCGTCGGCGGTCGCGAAGACGAGGTAACGGTTCTCTTTGAAGTCCCGCGTCGGGATCACCGCCATCACCTTCTCGTCCTCGACCAGCGGCAGGACGTTGCGCAGGCTCGAGCCTTTCGAGGTGCGTGAGCCCTCCGGCAGTTCGTACACTTTCGTCCGGTACACCTTGCCCCGGTTGGTGAAGAACAGCAGGTAGTCGTGGGTCGAGGAGATGTGGAGATGAGCGATGTAATCGTCATCTTTCATGTTCATCCCCATCACGCCGACGCCGCCGCGGTTCTGCTGGCGGTAGGTCGCCAGGGGCAGCCGCTTCACGTAGCCGGAGGCGGTCAGCGAGATCACCATCTGCTGGTCGGCGATCATGTCCTCGATCCCGACCTCGCCCTCGAAGGCGGCCAGCTCGGTGCGCCGTTCGTCGCCGTAGGACTCGACGATTTCGCCGAGCTCCTCCTTGATCAGGCCCATCACGCGGGCCTCGTCGCCGAGGATCTCCCGCAGCTCGCCGATCCGCTCCATCAGGTCGGCGTGCTCGGCGCGGACTTTGTCGGCCTCCAGGGCGGTGAGGCGCTGCAGCCGCATGTCGAGGATCGCCTGCGCCTGCTCACGCGACAGCTCGAACTGGTCCATCAGACCCTGGCGCGCCGCGTCCGGATCGTTCGACGAGCGGATCAGTTTGATCACCGCGTCGAGGTTGTCGAGCGCGACCAGCAGGCCCTCGAGGATGTGGGCGCGAGCCTCGGCGCGGCGCAGTTCGTACTGCGTCCGGCGGGTGACGACCTCACGCTGGTGATTGACGTAGAACTGGATCAGCTCGACGAGTTTCAGCGTGCGCGGCACCCCGTCGACCAGCGCCACCATGTTGGCGCCGAAGGTCGACTGCATCGCGGTTTTCTTGTAGAGGTTGTTGAGGACGACTTTCGCCGGCGGCCCGCCGCGTTTGAGCTCGATCACGAGGCGCATCCCGCGTTCGTCGGTCTCGTCGCGGATGTCGGAGATGCCGTCGAGTTTCTTGTTGCGGACCAGGTCGGCGATCTTCGCGACCAGCCCGTTTTCACCGAGCTTCTTCACCGTGAACGGCAGCTCGGTGACGACGATCGCCTCCTTGCCCCCTTTCAGCGGCTCGACGTGGGCGCGCGCCCGGACTTTGATGCTGCCGCGGCCCGTTTCGTAGGCGGTGCGGATCCCCTCGCGGCTCATCAGGCCGCCACCGGGGAAGTCGGGCCCCTTGATGTGGGTCATCAGCCCGTCGAGGTCGATCTGCGGATCGTCGATGTAGGCCATGACGGCGCCCGAGACCTCGCGCAGGTTGTGCGGCGGGATGTTGGTCGCCATCCCGACCGCGATCCCTGAGGTGCCGTTGACCAGCAGGTTCGGGAAGCGCGACGGCAGAACCAGCGGTTCCTGGTTCTCTTCGTCGTAGTTGGGGCCGAAGTCGACGGTGTCGGCGTCGATGTCGCGGAGCATCTCGGTGGCGATCCGCGCCATCCGCGCCTCCGTGTACCGCATCGCCGCCGCCGGGTCTTCGTCGATCGAGCCGAAGTTGCCCTGGCCGTCGACGAGCGGGTAGCGCAGGGAGAAGTCCTGCGCCATCCGCACCAGCGTGTCGTAGATCGCCGAGTCGCCGTGCGGGTGGTACTTGCCCATCACCTCGCCGACGATGAAGGCGCACTTACGGTACGGCCGGGTCGGCTGCAGGCCGAGGTCGTGCATCGAGTAGAGCACCCGCCGGTGGACCGGCTTCAACCCGTCGCGGACGTCGGGCAGCGCGCGCCCGACGATCACGCTCATCGCGTAGTCGAGGTACGACGACCGCATCTCCTGCTCGAGCCCGCGGTCTTCGATGTGACCCGTGAGCGCCTCCAGTGCCACTAGCGCACCTCCACTTTCACACTGTTCACTTTCACACCGCTAGACGTCAAGGAATTTGACCTCTTTGGCGTGGGTCTCGATGAAGTTACGGCGCGGCGCGACCTGATCGCCCATCAGCATCGAGAAGATGCGGTCGGCGGCGGTCGCGTCTTCGAGCGTCACCCGCACCAGCGTGCGGGTCGCCGGGTCCATCGTCGTCTCGCGCAGCTGTTTCGGGTTCATCTCGCCGAGCCCCTTGAACCGGGTGATGTGGGCGCCGGCGCGAGCCAGATCCAGCACCGCGCCGCGCAGCGCCTGGAAGGAGAGCGCGACGGTCTGTTTCTCGCCGCGGGTCACCGTGAACGCCGGCCGACCGACCTGCTTGAGCAGCCCCGCGTGGACCTCGACGAATTTGCGGTACTCGTTGTCTTCGAACAGCTCGCGCGGCAGCCGATGGGTGCGGGCGAGGCCGGAGCTGCGGGCGACCGCCTTGACCACGATGAGGTCGTCGGTCGCGCTCATCACCTCGGTGTCGAAGGGCTCGCCCTCGGGCGCCTCCCGTTCGAGCTGCGTCTTCGCCGCCGCCAGCGTCGCCACGCCCTCGTCGAGCAGCGTCGACTCCTCGAGGAAGCGCACCACCTCGTGGCCGTAATCGGCCTGCAGCGAGGAACCCCAGCCCTCGTACTCTTTCGAGCGTCGGATGTAGGCCTGCCAGCGGCTCTGGGTCAGCTTGCGGGTCTCCCCCATCGCGTCGATCAGCTCGAACTGGTCGATCTTGTCCCGCAGCAGCAGCTCTTCCAGTTCAGACTCGCGCTCCAGGTAGGTCTCCTGGTTGCCCTGTTTCACGCGGTAGAGCGGCGGTTTCGCGATGTAGACGTAGCCGCTCTCGATCAGCTCCGGCATCTGCCGGTAGAGGAAGGTGAGCACCAGCGTGCGGATATGGGCGCCGTCGACGTCGGCGTCGGTCGCCATGACGATCTTGTGGTACCGCGCGTCCTCGATGTTGAACTCGTCGTGGACGCCGGTGCCGATCGCGGTGATCAGCGCCTGCACCTCGTTGTTGGCGAGAACCTTGTCGATGCGGCTCTTCTCGACGTTGATGATCTTGCCGCGCAGCGGCAGCACCGCCTGGGTCGAGCGATCGCGGGCCTGCTTCGCCGAGCCGCCCGCGGAGTCACCCTCGACCACGAAGATCTCGGCCAGGCTCGGGTCCTTCACCGAGCAGTCGGCGAGCTTGCCCGGCAGGGTCGAGTTCTCGAGCGCCGACTTCCGGGTCAGGTCGCGCGCTTTGCGCGCCGCCGAGCGGGCGCGGGCCGCGTCGATCGCCTTGGAGATGATCCGCCGCGCCTCCGGCGGATTCTCGTCGAGGTACTCGGCCAGTTTGCGGTTGACCGTCTCCTCGACCAGGCTTTTGATCGGCGGGTTCCCGAGCTTGGTCTTGGTCTGCCCCTCGAACTGCGGGTCGTGCAGCTTCACCGAGATGACCGCGGTCAGCCCCTCGCGCACGTCCTCGCCGGCGAGGTTGTCGTCCTTCTCCTTGAGCAGGCCTTTGTTGCGCGCGTAGGCGTTCAGCGTCCGGGTCAGCGCGCCGCGGAAACCCGAGAGGTGCATGCCGCCCTCGTGGGTGTTGATGTTGTTCGCGAAGCTGAAGATCGACTCCTGGTAGGAGTTGTTCCACTGCATCGCGACCTCGACTTCGCCGTCCTCTTTCTCGCCTTCAAAGTAGATCGGCTTCTTGTTGATCACGTCTTTGTTCTCGTTGAGGTGGGTGACGAAGTCCTCGATCCCACCGTCGTACTGGAACTCGACGCTCTGCCCCTCGCCGCGCTCGTCGATCAGCTGGATCTTCAGGCCGCGGGTGAGGAACGCCGTCTCCCGCATGCGCTCGGCGAGCGTCTGGAAGTCGTACTCGATCTCTTCGAAGATCTCGAGGTCGGGCAGGAAGGTGATCGTGGTGCCGTGCTTGTCCGACTTGGCGCCTTCCTCCAGTTTGTTCAGCGGTTTGCCCCGTTCGTAGTCCTGCTCCCAGACCGCGCCGTTGCGTTCGATCTTCAGGTGCAGGCGCTCGGAGAGCGCGTTGACCACGGAGGAGCCCACGCCGTGCAACCCGCCGGAGACCTTGTAGCCCCCTCCGTCGCCGAACTTGCCGCCCGCGTGCAGGACGGTGAGCACGACTTCCGCCGCCGGCCGACCCTCTTTCTCCATCGTCCCCACCGGGATGCCGCGGCCGTTGTCATCGACCGTGACGGCGTTGTCCGGGTGGATGGTGATGGTGACCGCGTCGCAGTAACCGGCAAGCGCCTCGTCGACCGAGTTGTCGACGATCTCGTAGACCAGGTGATGCAGCCCGCGGGGGCCGGTCGAGCCGATGTACATCCCCGGGCGTTTGCGGACGGCTTCGAGGCCCTCGAGCACCGTGATGTCCGCGGCGCCGTAGGAGGCGTCGGCTTTGGCTTTTTTCTCAGGCAAAGAGATCCTTCCGGGTTGACACAAAAAACCCCGACGCAGGGAGGCTCGCTCCACAACTGGTCGGGGCAAAGGCGAGTTGCCATAAGAATATCAGTTCGAGGGGCTGTATCCCAGCCGCAAACGTGCCAATTTACCTGCAAATCGTGGATAAACTGTGTCCGCTCAGGACCCCCTTGCGACGCGGAACCTGAGCGCCTCGGGGGCCCTCTCCCCCAGCTCCTCGCGCAGGCGCCCCAGCAGCTGCTCCTGCATCAGGTCGAGCTCCTGCGCCCAGACCCCGTCGGCGCACTCGACGGTCAGCGTCCCGGCCCGCTCGGAGACCGGCGTCGCGACCGCCGCGAGTCGCTCGCCGAGCGCCGTCGACCACGCCGCCTGGACCGCCGCCAGCCCCGTTTTCGGCGCCACGCGGTCGCGCGCCACGCGAAACGCCTCGGAGGCCCGCCGGGGGGCGCGGCGCCTGGTCACGCGGCCTCCGCGCCCGCGTCGCCCTGGCCCTCGACGACGCCCGGGCTCGGCATCCGCACCATCGACTCCCGCGCCGCGGGCGGCAGCGACTCTTCGTCAGCAGCGGTGATCAGCGTCTGCCCGCCCGCCGCGAGACGGGCGACGAGGCGCTCGCGACGCCCCGGATCAAGCTCGCTCATCACGTCGTCGAGCAAGAGCAGCGGGGTGACCCGCCGGGCCGCCAGCAGCGCCTCGCGCTCGGCGAAGAGCAGCGCCAGGAGGGCGACCCGCTGTTGGCCCTGCGAGCCGTATTTGCGCAGCGCGCGGCCACCGGCACTCAGCTTCACCTCGTCGAGCTGGGGGCCCCAGGAGCTGCGGCCGAGCTTCAGATCGGCCTCGCGGCGCTCGCGCAGGCCCTCGCGGATCGCCGCCGCGTCCCCTTCGGCCCGCGGCGCGTAGGCGAGCTCGCCACCTTCGAGCCCCAGCTCGGCAAGCGCGCTCGCGAACGCCGGCGCCAGCTCCGCGACCGCCTCAGCTCGTGCCGCGACCAACGGCGCGGCGGCATCGGCGAACCCCGCGTCCCAGACGTCGAGCCCATCCGGCGACCCATAACCGGCGGCGACCCGCGCGACCATCGCGTTGCGCTGCGCCAGCGCCTGGCCGAAGCGCTTGCGCAGCTCGGCGCGGGCGGGCCAACGGGCGGTGAGGAAGCCGTCGAGGTGGGCGCGGCGCTCGGCGGGCGGGCCCTTGACCAGGCTGAGGCGGTCGGGAGCGAAGACCGCCACCGGCGGCCGCGAGCGGGCGATCGTCGGCGGGTCCGCGGGCGAGCCGTCGAGCAGGTGGCGGCGGCCCTCGGCCCGGCTCACCGACGCCAGCAGCCGCCGCTCGATCCCGTCGTCGTCGCGCACCGTCACCTCGGCCCGCGCCAGGCTCTCCCCGAACGGGATCAGGTCGCGCCGGTCGGCGGTGCGGAACGAGCGCCCGGTCAGGGCGAAGTAGAGCGCCTCGACCAGGTTCGTCTTGCCGACCCCGTTGGGACCGACGACGCTGGTGATCCCCAGCCCGAGCGGCACGCGGACGCGCTCGAGGCTGCGCAGCGGGCGGGCTTCGATCGCGGTGACGAGCACCGGCCCTCCTGGCCGCCTAGACGTTCAGGCGGATCGGCATCACGAGGTAACGGAAGTCCTCGTTGTCGACCGGCTGCATCAGCCCCGGCCGCAGCGGCGAGATCAACCGCAGCAGCACCTCGTCGCCGGCCACGCTTTCGATCCCCTCGCGCAGGTAGTCGGGGTTGAAGCCGATCTCCATCGACTCGCCCTCGAAGACGGCGGGCATCGTCTCGCGCGCGTCGCCGACGTCGGGCGTCTCGGCGGAGACGGTCAGCTCGCCCGGCTCGAAGGAGAACCGCAGCGGCGCGTTGCGCTGCGCCAGCTGGCTGATCCGCCGCGCCACATCGAGGAACTCCGAACGCGGCAGCCGCACGTCGTGCTCGTAGGACTCGGGAAGCAGCTGGCGGAAGTTCGGGAACTGGCCCTCGATCAGCCGCGTGGTCAGGGTGATCGAGCCGGCCTCGAAGATCGCCTGGTTGGCCTGCAGGTTGATCGCCGCCTCGTCGACCCCCTCGCCGGCGAGGATCCGCGCCAGCTCGCGCAGCGCCCGCGCCGGGATGTTGGCCTCGATCTCCCCGCTCAGCGGCGCCTCGAGCTCGGTCCGCTTCACCGCCAGCCTGTAGGAGTCGGTGGCGACCATCGTCATCTCGTTCCCCGCGGCGGTGACGAAGACGCCGGTCAGCACCGGGCGCATGTCGTCGCGCGAGGCGGCGCGGGCGACGAGGTCGATGCTCTCGGCCAGCGCCGCCGCCGGGATCTTGATCGGCTCGCCGTCGCCGCTGGGCAGCGTTGGGAAGTCCTCGGCCGGCAGCACCCGCAGGTGGAAGCTGGAGCTGCCGCTGCGGATCTCGACATCGCGCTCCGCCTCGCGGGTCTCGATCTCCACCGTGTCGTCGGCGAGCGAGCGAGCGACTTCGGCGAGCAGCCGGCCGGGCAGCAGCACCGAGCCGCCGCCCTCCACGGTTGCCTCCACCGCGGTGCGCAGGCCGAGGTCGAGGTCGGTGGCGGAGAGGGTCACCGAGCCCTCGCTGGCCTCGATCAGGACCCCGGACAGGGCCTGGGTCGCGGCGCGGGTGGAGACGGCACGCGAGACGGTCGAGAGCTTGGCGACAAGTTCTTCCCGTTTGGTCGTGAGCTTCAAGAGATTGCCTTGTGGAGTTGGTTTAGATGCTGTGGAAAGAGGTTGGGACGAAGACTATTCGGCGGTGTCAAGCGGGAAGCGGCCTGTGGAGGAGCCTGTGGGCGGGCGTGGATTCTTGCAGTGGCGGCGGCGCCTCGGGTTCAGCCGGCGGCCGGGTTGTGGATTGCTGTGCGTAACTCGGCGACTTTCTCGGTCAGTGTCTCGTCCTCGCCCAGGCTCGCTTCGACCCGCCGCAGGCTGTTGAGGACGGTGCTGTGATCGCGGCCGCCGTAGAGCCGGCCGATCTGCGGCAGCGAGAGATCGGTGAGCTCGCGGGTCAGGTAGATGGCGACCTGACGGGCTCGGAGCGGGGTCGCGGCGCGGCTGGAGCCGATCAGCTCGGCGCGGGAGATCCCGAAGCGTTCGGCGACCTGCTGCTGGATCTCCTCGACCGATGTGGCCTGGGCGCTGCGTGACCCGCGCGGGATGACCTCGGCGATCAGCTCGGAGCTGAGCGGCTTGGCGAGCAGCGAGGCGTGGGCGATCACGCGGGTCAGGGCGCCGTGCAGCTGGCGGACGTTGGCGTCGATCCGGTTGGCGAGCTCCGAGAGCGCGTCGGAGTCGGCGATCTCGATCCCGGCCTCCTCGACCAGGTGGCGCAGGACGGTGAGCCGGGTCGCGAGGTTGGGCGGTTCCACGGGCACGGTCAGGCCCCACTCGAAGCGGTCGCGCAGGCGCGCTGCAAGGGTCGAGAGGTCGCTCGGGATGCGGTCGGCGGAGAGGACCAGCTGGCTGCCGGACTCATACAGCGCGTTGAAGGTGTGGAAGAACTCCTCTTCGGTGGCGGGCTTGCCCTCGAGGAACTGGACGTCGTCGATCAGCAGCACGTCGATGTCGCGGTAGCGCGCCTTGAAGCCCTCGGCGCCGGTCGTGCGCAGGGCGGCGACGAACTCGTTGGTGAACGACTCGGCGGTCGTGTAACGGACGCTGAGGCCGGGGGCGTTGTCGTGGAGGTAGTTGGCGATCGCCGCCAGCAGGTGGGTCTTGCCGAGGCCCGGCGGGCCGTGGAGGAAGAGCGGGTTGTAGGCCTCCGAGGGGGCCTCGGCGACCGCCAGGGCGGCGCCGTGGGCGAGGCGATTGCCGGGACCGATGATGAAGCGGTCGAAGGTGTAGCTGGGGTTCAGCTCGGGGCCGGGGGCCGCCTCGGCGACCTCGCGCGGCGCGGCGAAGCTGACCCGCTGCAAGTCTGTGCCCAGCTCCGCCAGGGCGGCCGCGATCAGCGCCGTGTAGCGCCGCTCGGCCCAGGCCCGGATCCCCTCGGGAGCCTTCAGGTAGATCGTCTCGGAGTCGGCGCCGACTGCCTCGAGCGGCTCCAGCCAGAGCCTGTAGGTCGACTCCGGGACCGATTCTGCCAGCCTCTCCTGGGTCGCTCGCCAGAGGCTTTCGAGGTCGGCTGTGTGGGAGTCGTCAGGCACTGGGGGCGGCGACGATAGCGCCGTCATTTGCTGGGGGAACCCGACCACCCGCAATTGGCGGGGAAAAGATTTGGCCGGTGTCCCTATACTCCCGCCGGCAATGAAGCGCACTTATCAGCCCAAGAAGCGGAAGCGGGCCAAGACCCATGGTTTCCGCGCCCGCATGAGCACCCGCGGTGGCCGCGCCGTCCTGCAGCGTCGCCGGCGCAAAGGTCGGAAGCGCCTCACTCCCTAGATGCCGTCGAAGCGCCGTCGGCTCTCGCGCAGCGGCGAGTTCGACCGCGTCTATCGCGACGGCTCATCGCATGCGACCCGCTATCTCGTCCTCTACACGTTTCCGCGTCGCGATGAGGGGCGTGAAGAGGTGAGACTCGGCGTCTCGGTGTCCCGCAAGGTAGGCGGATCGGTCGACCGCAACAAGGTCAAGCGCACCCTGCGCGAAGCTTTCTGGTCGCTCTCGGACCGGCTACCGGACAAGCATGACTTCGTAATCGTCGCCCGCGCCGACATCGGCGGCTTGATCGAGAAGGAAGGGACGGCCGGCGTCACCAAATCGCTGGAAGAGGCGATGGATGCCAGTTTTGGCGGAGGGCGTTCCACGTGAAACGCTCCAGCGATGCCCCTTCCTCCCCGTTTCACGTGAAACGGATCGCGCTTGCCCCGGTGCGGGCCTACCAGCGCTGGATCTCCCCGGCTCGCCCGCGTCGTTGCCGCTTTGAGCCGACCTGCTCGGCCTACGCGGTCGAGGCGGTCGAACGCTTCGGTGTGATCCGCGGCTTCATCCTCGCGGCCTACCGCCTGGTCCGTTGCAACCCCTTCAGCCACGGCGGCTTCGACCCGGTCCCCGATCACTTCACCCTGCGCGGCCTCGGCCACATCCACCCGGCCGACTACCACGGTGAGGCTCGCCACTCGTGATGGTCCCTGACGCAAACATCCTGCAACCGCTGATCGACGTCGCGAACGCGGTCCTCAAGTTCTTCCACGACAACGTCGGCCTCTCCTGGGGTGCCTCGATCATCGCGATCACGGTCTGCACCCGGGCGATCCTGATCCCGCTCACCTACAAACAGCTCAAAGGGATGCGGGCCCTGCAGGCATTGCAGCCGCAGATGAAGGAGATCCAGGAGAAATTCAAGAACGACAAACAGCGCATGCAGCAGGAAATGATGCGCTTCTACAAAGAGAACAAAGTCAATCCGTTCGCCTCCTGCATCCCGCTGATCGCGCAGCTCCCGGTCTTCATCACGCTCTTCTACACGCTCCGTAACGAGCTCCCGGACGACATCGGCTGCGGTGCCGCCGGCTGTACCCAGGGCCAGGCGTCCTTCCTCTTCCTCAACGACCTGACCTCGAAGGCGCACGGCGCCGAACTCATCACGCTGATCGTGCTCTACGTCGGCACCCAGCTCGCCTCCGGCTTCTTCATGTCGGTCACCGCCGACAAATCGCAGCGGATGATGATGTTCATCCTGCCGGTGGTCTTCGTCCCCTTCGTGATCAACTTCCCGTCGGGGCTGATGGTCTACTGGATCACCACGAACCTCTGGACGGTCGGGCAGGGGCTGGTGATCAACAAAGTGATCCCGGCGCCGCATGTGGCTACGGCGGAGGAGAAGCGGGCGGCCAAACCTCCGCCGAAACCGCCGAAAAAAAAGAAGCGACGAAGGTAGAAGGGCTCTCTTTACGGGGGCCCTTTTTGTTGGGGGGGCTGGGGTTGTTGGGAGAGGGTGTTCCGACTCCCTCCTCACTCAAACTCGGGCTGGGGCGCCTGGGGCCTGGCCGAGGTGGCCGCAGGGCCCTCGTTACAAGCCGTTCGGAGGGAGTCGGAACACCCTCTACGCCGCGCCTCCGATTGCCGCCTGGGCTCGGGACGCTGGTCGGCGCACTTCCCTGCGCTGAAAGCTGGTTGGGATCTAGCCTTGGGGGCGCTTCTTGGCCAGGCCGGACTTGCGGGGGAGGTTGGGGGGCGTGGCGGCGGACTTGCGGATGACGTGGAGGTGGCGGTGCTCGGAGCCGGCTTGGTGGCCTACGTCGAGGATGGACTCAGGGCTCATTGCCAGGAGGGTTGAGGCGCGCTCCAGCTGGCGCTCTTCCTCTTCGTCGCGCTTGCCCTTCCAGGCGATCAGGAGGCCGTTGGCTTTCAGGAGGGGGCTGGCTAGCTCGGCGAGGGTCGAGAGGCGGCCCACGGCGCGGGCGGTGACGACGTCGTAGGACTCCCGGGATTCGCCGCGGGCGACGTCCTCGGCTCGGGCGGTGATCGCGGTCGCGTTGGGGATGTTCGCGGCCTCGGCGGCTCGGGTGATGAAGGCCGTCTTGCGGCCGATCGACTCGATCAGGTCGACGTGCGCCTCGGGCAGGACCACGGCCAGCACCAGGCCGGGAAAGCCCGCTCCGGCGCCGACGTCCGCGATTCGCCTCGCTTCCCGCAGCTCAGGGACGTCGAGGCCGGTCAGGCTGTCCTCGACGTGGACTTTCCAGGCCCGCCGGTCGACGACGGAGCTGACCGAGGCCCGCTCCTCGGCCAGGAGGGCGAGGACGATCTCGAGGGACCGGCGCTGGGCCGGGGTCAGCGGCGCCGTCCGGTCGTCGCCCACTATTCGTGGACGAGCGGCGCGACGATCACGCAGCGGTGGGGCTCGTCGCCCTCGCTGTAGGTCTCGACCCCCGAGCGGCCTTTCAGCCGTTCGTGGACGACGCGGCGCTCCTGGGCGCTCATCGGGTCCATCTCGACGACCCGGTTGTTGGTCAGCGCCTGCTCGGCGGCGCGATCGGCGCGGCTCTCCAGGGTCTCGCGACGCCGGCCGCGGTAGCCGGCCGCGTCGACGATGACCCGCTTGCGCTCGCGCAGCCCGCGGAAGGCGGCCTGGTAGCAGAGCAGCTGCAGGGCGTCGATCGTCTGGCCCCTTTTGCCGATCAGCAAGCCGTAATCGTCCCCGCCGACGACGTTGATCAGGATGCGGTCGTCGTCCTCCTGGATCTCCACGTCGCCGTCGAGATCGAGCTCGTCAAGGACCCCCTCGACCAGCTCGCGGGCGCGCTCGGCGGGATCGTCGGGCCAGTCGGCCAGGTCGGACACGCGCCCAGGCTATCCGACCGCTCCACATCGCGCGCGCAAACCGCGCGCAAACCGGTCGAGACGATGCTCATCTAGTCTGGGCCGCGATGGGCACCGTCTACGCGATCGCGAACCAGAAGGGGGGCGTCGGCAAGACCACGACCGCGGTCAACCTTGCCTCCTGCACGGCCTCGGAAGGCGAGCAGACGCTGCTCGTCGACCTTGATCCGCAGTGCAACGCGACCGTCGCCCTGGGCGGCGACAGGGACCTGCACCCGTCCTCCTACGACTGCCTGACCGGCGACACCGAGGTGGCCGCCGCCGCCCGTCCCGCCGGGCCCGACAACCTCTGGATCGTCCCCGCCAACGTCGACCTGGCGGGCGCCGCGGTCGAGCTGCCCCGGATCGCGAACTCCGAGACCCGCCTGCGCGAACGGCTCGGCCCGGTGCGCGAGCGCTTCGCCCGCACCTTCCTCGACTGCCCGCCGTCGCTCGGCCCCGTCTCCGTCAACGCCTTGGTGGCCGCCGACCGCGTCATAGTCCCGGTGCAGGCCGAGTACCTGGCGCTCGAGGGGCTCGTCCAGTTCTTGGACACGTTGGGCCTGATCCGGCGCCAGCTGAACCCGCGGCTGGAGGTGTCGGGCTTGCTCATAACCATGCACGACGAGCGCACGCGGTTGGCGCAGGACGTCGAGGCCGAGCTGCGCGAGCACTTCCCCAGCATGGTCTTCGAGACGGTGATCCCGCGCAGCGTCCGCGTCGCCGAGTCCCCTAGCTATGGTCTGCCGGTGACCGAGCATGCCCCCTCCTCGCGCGGCGCCGTCGCCTACCGGGCGCTGGCCAAGGAGCTCGCGGCGCGTGGCTAGCTCGACGAAAAAACGGCGCCCCGGGATCGGCCGCGGGCTCGCCGCGATCCTCCCCGAGACGCCCGCCGACGCCGCCAACGGCGAGCTGCTGGAGCTGCCCGTCGACCTGATCAAGCCGAACCCGAACCAGCCGCGCACGCACTTCGACCCGGAGGCGCTTACTGCCCTCGCCGCCTCGATCGAGGCCTCGGGGATCGTCCAGCCGCTGCTCGTCCGCCCGCTCGCCGACGGCAGCTACGAACTGGTCGCCGGCGAGCGCCGCTGGCGCGCCGCCCAGCAGGCCGGGCTTGCCAAGGTCCCGGTCGTCGCCCGCGACCAGGCCGAGCCGGAGCGGCTGCAGGCGGCGCTGATCGAGAACATGGTGCGCGAGGACCTGAACCCGGTCGAGGAGGCGAAAGCCTGCTCCGCCCTCGTCGAGGACCTCGGGCTGACGAAAGAGGAGCTGGCCCGCCGGGTCGGTCGCAGTCGCCCTGCCGTCTCAAACCTGATCCGCCTGCTGGAGCTCCCCGACGAGGCGCTGAAGTTCCTCGAAGAAGGGGAGCTCAGCGAGGCCCACGGCCGCACCATCCTCGGCGCCCCCGGCAACGATGTCCGCCGCCGGCTCGCCCGCGAGGCGGTGGCGGGGGGGTGGTCGGTCCGCGAGACCGAGCAACGAGTTCGGCTGGCCGGCCAGCCAAAAGCGCGGCCGAGGAAAGCGCCGATCGACCCCGACCAGCGCGCCGCCCTCGACGACGCCACCGATGCCCTCGAGGCCGCGCTGGGCCGCGAGGTGACGGTCAAGGCCCGCGGCAACGCCGTCGTCGCCGAGCTCCGCTTCGACAACGTCGACGAGGCGCACCACCTGGCGCGCGAGCTCCGCCGCCGAGGCAAATGAGCCGCAGGCCCGTTCGGGGATCGCTTTAGGCAGCGTCTCGTTGCCGCTGGTCGGGCGGCTGCGCCGACCGCCGCTCCCGAGCCTCTTCCAATTCGCGTTCGAGGCGATTGGTTTCGCGGCGCGTCAAGACCCACCGACGCCTCTCTCCCAGGAAGAAGCCGAAGATGAATGCGAGGCCGACGGCCTCGCCGACACCGGCGCCGAGCTTCAACCAGGCGGGTTGATGGGATCGAAAGAGAAGGATGAGCACGATTACGTTCGCCGCTGCCGTCATGAAGGCGTTGATCTTCCCGAGCGGGAGGTCGGGCTGGTTACCCACGAGCCGGACCTTTGCCGGTCCGCAGGCGCGTCACGGTCGTGGCCGCCTCAGGGCTGCCAGATCGCCTCTCCCAGATCTCGAGCAGATCGGTGACGTCGGGATCCGCGCGGCGCTCGCGGACCAGGTCCAGGGCCACTTGGCGCAGCTGATCGGCCACCCCGACCCCATCGAGGAACGAGACCGCCTCTAGGGCCTTGAAGTCCTCTTCGTCAAGCCGAATATTGATCTGCCTCTGTGGCATCGGCAACCCACTTTGAGCGTCCGGGGGGTTTGCTAAAGCGGAGAGTGTAGCCGCAAAATGCAGTGCTATGTGAACCTGAAATCGATTTAGGGCCACCCCGTCGGACCGATGCGCCAGGCTTTGGCGGGATGCTCTGGCGCGCAGCGCTACACTGGCGCGCCCGGGCGATTAGCTCAGTTGGTTAGAGCGCGTCTCTGATAAGGACGAGGTCCCTGGTTCGAATCCAGGATCGCCCACTCGGCCCCGTACACTTTTGGCCCAGACCACGTACGGCGGGAGCAACCCCTTGCAGCAGATGCAGATCTATGGCGTGAGCTTCGACATGGTCGGCAAGCAGCCGATCGTGCTGTTGAAGACGGTCGACGGCAACCGCTTCCTGCCGATCTGGATCGGCCACCCCGAGGCGGCGGCGATCCTGATGAAGCTGCAGGGCGCCTCGACGCCGCGGCCGATGACCCACGACCTGCTCTCCGACATGCTCGAGAACCTCGACGCGAAATGCGAGCGGGTCGCGGTCACCGAGCTGCGCGACAACACCTTCTACGCCTCGATCACGGTCAGCGTGGGGGGGTCGGAGATCGAGATCGACTCGCGCCCCTCAGACGCCCTGGCCCTGGCCGTCCGCGTCGCCGCCCCGATCTTCGCCGCCGAGGAGGTCATCGAGGAGTCGGCGATCGAGTTCGAGCATGAGGTCGAGGACACCGAGGAAGTCGTCGACAAATTCAAGGACTTCTTGGACGAAGTCTCGCCCGAGGACTTCGCCAGCGGCGATTCCTAGGAAACGCCTGCGGGGGACAGCGCCAAGTGGAGTATCCGCTCCACTAAGTCCTCGAAGCTCATTCCCGCGGCCTCGGCGGCCTGGGGGAGGAGGCTGGTGTCGGTGAGGCCGGGGATCGCGTTGGCCTCGAGGACCCAGGGGCCGTCGGCGCCGAGGATCAGGTCGACGCGGGCGAAGCCTTCGCAGCCGAGGGCGCGGCAGGTGGCGAGGGCGGCGTCGGTGATGGCGCTGCGCTCGGTGGGGGAGAGGTCGGCGGGGCAGACGAAGTGGGTGCGGCCGATCTCGTAGCGGGCCTCGAAGTCGTAGGGGTCGCCTTCGGCCGGGATCGCCTCGACGATCGGCAGCGCCTCGCCGCCGAGGACGCTGACCGCGACCTCGCGGCCCTCGACGAAGCGTTCGAGCATCACGCGGTCGTCGTAGGAGAAGGCGGCGACGAGGGCGCCGGGGACGTCCGCGGGGGCGGAGGCGAACTTGACGCCGAGCGAGGAGCCGCCGCGGCTCGGCTTGACCACGAGCGGGAAGCCGAGCGTGCCCTCGAGGTCGGTGAGCGCGTCGGCGGCGCCGAGATCGCGGAAGGCGGTCTGGGTGAAGGCGAAGGAGTCGGGGGTGGGGATGCCCGCGGCGCGCATCGCCGCCTTCGCCATGACCTTGTCGATCGAGCGCGCGCAGGCGGCGGCGTCGGGGCCGGTGAAGGGGATGCCGAGGATCTCCAGCAGCTCCTGCGCGGTGCCGTCCTCGCCGCCGACCCCGTGCATGGCGACGAAGGCGACGTCGGGCTGCTCGGCGCGCAGGCGTTTCACGAGATCGGCGCCGACGTCGATCGGGACGACCTCGTGGCCGAGCCGGTCGAGCGCGTCCTCGACCCGGGCGCCGGAGCGGAGCGAGACGCCTCGCTCCAGGGACCGGCCGCCCTTGAGGACCGCGACCTTCACCCGTTCGCTTCCTTGCGCAGCGGCACGACGTTGCTGGCGGCATCCTCGGCCGGCGCGTCCTCTGCCTCAGCGGCCGCATCGGCGGGCAGGTCCTCGGCCTCACGTCCGGGTGTGCCGGGGCCGGCCGCGGCGGAGCCCTGCCCCGGCGCCAGCGCCTCGTAGAGCTCCACCTGTTCGCGGATCACCCGCCCGATGCGGGCGATGCCCTCGCGGATTTCCTCGTCGTTCACGCCGCTGAAGTTCAGCCGCATCGAGTTCTTCCCGCGCCCGTCCACGTAGGCCGCCTGCCCCGGCACGAAGGCGACGTCGGAGCGCAGCGCCTTCGCCAGCAGGTCGCCGGTGTCGATGTACTCGGGTAGCGTCGCCCAGATGAACAGGCCGCCTTCCGGTTCGGTCCAGGTCGCCGCGGCCGGGAAGTGCTCGGCGAGTGCCTCCAGCATCGTGTCGCGCCGCCCGCGGTAGAGGTCGACCAGCTCTCCGACATAACGCTTCCAGCCGCCTTCGGCAAAGTATTGGCGGACGAAGAACTGGGTGAGGGTGGAGGTGCAGAGGTCGGTCGCGCCCTTGCCGAGGACGACTTTCTCCAGCACCGGCGGCGGCGCCACGACCCAGCCGAGGCGGATGCCGGGGGAGAGGATCTTGGAGAACGTCCCCAGGTAGATGACGAAGTCGCCGCCGTCGAGCTGGTAGAGCGGCGGCAGCGCCTCGCCGCCGTAACGGAGCATCCCGTAGGGGTTGTCCTCGACCACGAGGATCTCGTGACGGCGCGCGAGCTCGACCAGACGCGCGCGCCGCTCGAGCGAGAGTGTGACCCCGCCCGGGTTCTGGAAGCTCGGCACCGTGTAGATGAACTTCGGCCGCCGCCCCTCGGCCTTCAGCTCGGCGAGCAGCGCTTCGAGCAGGTCGATCCGCATCCCGTCGCCGTCCATCTCGACCTGGCGGACGTCGGCCTGGTAGCTGCAGAAGACCGGCACCGCGCCCGGGTAGGTCGGTGCCTCGCAGATCACCACGTCGCCAGGGTCGACCAGGGTCTTGGTGACGAGGTCGATCGCCTGCTGGCCGCCGGTGGTGATGACGATGTCGTCGGGGTCGGGCAGCATCCCCTCGGCGGCCATCACCTCGACGATGCAGTCTTTGGTCTCGTCGAAGCCCTCGGTCGGCCCGTACTGGAGTGCCGCCGCCGCCGACTCGGCGGCGATCTTGCTCATCTGGGCGGCGAGGCTCTCCGGCGGGAAGGTCGAGGTGTCCGGGAGGCCGCCGGCCAGCGAGATCACTTCCGGGCGCGCGGTCACCGCCATCAGGTCGCGCATCGCCGAGGAGCGCATCACGGTGGTCCGCTCGGCGAAGAGCCCGGCGTAGCGCTCGAGGTCCCGGGTCGAGGTGTGGGCGCGGCGTCTGTGGGGCGGCTGGGGTACCTCGGTCATGCGAGAAGTGTGCCGGATTGTCGCCATGGTGCCCTCAACCGTTAGGTTTCACGGCCGTGGATTTGCTTCAAGACCTCGGCATCGGCATCGCGATCGGCATGCTCGCCGGCACCACCGGCACCACGGGCTCGGCCCGCGGGCGGATGGTCCTGCTGGCGGCGATCGTGGGCCTCGTCGTCGGCTTCCTGATCGACAGCGTGCTCGGCGCGATCCTCGCCGCGGTCGGCGCGGGCGCGGCTTGCCTGGTGATCTCCGACCTCGTCTTCGGCGCCTCGCGCCGCGAGGGCAGCGGGGCCGGGGCGCTCGGCTTCATCGTCGCCTTGGCGGCGCTTGTCGTGCTGGCGATCGCCCTGCTGGTGCCGTGGGCGATCATCGCCGTCGCGATCGCGCTGATCTGGCTCGGCTACAGCCGCCACCGGCGGGCGCAGCGCAAACACGCCGGCCTCCGCGTCCTCCGTTAACGGGACCTGCGGCGGCCGAGGTCGGCCGTCCACGATGATCGGACTCAGCGAATGACTGCCCACGGGCGCAAGAAGCTGATCCTCACCTACGTCGACTCGCTGCGCACCGACATGCTGCGGCGCGCGATCGACGAGGGCCGGGCGCCGCACTTCGGCGCCCTGGTCGAGCGCGGGGTGCTGGTCGAGGACTGCGTCTCCAGCTTCCCCTCGGTGACGCCGGTCGCCTGCGCCGAGATGGTCACCGGGGTCGGCGCCGACCGCCACTGGATCAGCGGCATGAACTGGTACCACCGGCTCGAGCGGCGCTACGTCGAGTACGGGACCTCGCTTGAGGCGACCCGCGCCTTCGGCGTCTTCCGCGCCCTCTACGACCTCGTCTACAACATGAACCTGGCCCACCTGAGCCCCGAGATCGAGACCCTCTTCGAGCAGCTCGACGACGCCGGCGAGCGCACCGCCTGCACGCCGTACCTGATCTACCGCGGCCGCCACCGCCACGAGGTCTCGCTCGACGGGCTGATGCGGCGGGCGGTCGACGCGACCCGGCTGAAGTTCCGCCACCACACCTGGGGCCCGGCCGAGCTCTTCTACGGCGACCTCTACGCGAGCCGCCCGACCCCCTGCAAGTCGACCTCGATCCCCGGCGCCCGCGATCCCTACGCCGCCTGCTGCGCGGTCGAGCTGATGAAGGAGGACGGCTTCGACTTCCTCCTGCTCTCATTGCCGGACACCGACAACTACTCGCACCGCCACGGGCCCGAGGCCTCGGTCGAGTCGATCGCCAGGGCCGACGACTGCTTCGGCACGCTGGTCGAGCAGGCGGGTGGGATGGACCCCTTCCTCGAGGAGCACGCGGTGATCCTGGTCGCCGACCACGCCCACACGCCGGTCGAGCGGGGCCTGCCGCTGGCCGAGATCCTCGGCGCCGAGTGGTCGGTCCTGCAGCCCTCCGAGGAGCGGCCGGAGCTGGCCCAGCTCGCGGTCAGCCCGACCAGCCGCGCCGCCCACGTCTACCTGCTGCCCGGCGAGGGCGAGCGCGCCGACCCGACCGCGGTGGGGGAGAGGCTGGCCGAGATCGAGGGCGTCGACCTGGTCTGCCGCCTCCTCGACGCCGAGGGCGCGCCGCTCTACCGGCCCGAGCCGGGGATGCCCGCCGCGGGCGACGAGTGGGCGACGGTCGAGCGCCGCGGCGAGCGGCTGCGCTTCCGGCCCGGTGACGACGTCGCCGATCAGCGCGGCGGGCGCTGGGAGCTCGAGGGCGAGCTCGGCGTCCTGGAGGCCGGGATCACGGACGGCAAGCTGCGCAGCGAGACCTATCCCGACCCGCTGCAGCGGGTGTGGTCCGCATTGACCGCGCCGCACTCGGGCGACTGGGTGCTCTCGCTGGCGGAGGGGTTCGAGGCGGTCGACTGGGGCGGCGAGAGCCACGCGGGCGGCGGCAGCCACGGGTCCCTGCACGCGGGCGACAGCCTCGGCCCGCTGCTCTTCGTCGGCTGCGGCCCGGAGTCCGCGGACGAGCGCGAGCGCTGGAGCCTGCGCGACGTCACCCCGGCGATCCTCGAGCACTTCGGGGTGGGGGGGAGGTGATGGCGCGGCGGGCGGCGGCGCTGCTCGCGCTGCTGGTCGCCCTTGCGCTGCTCGCGCCCACGACGGCGGCGGCGGCGAAGGAAGAAAAGCCCGCGCCCGGCGACATCACCGCGGCCGAAGCGACGCAGGCCGCGGCGCGGGACCCGAATGTCACGGCGGAGACCCACGTCCACCCGGACCTGATCCCGAGCCCGGTCTTCAAGAACGAACGCTGGGAAGTCGGCTGGTTCGAAGGCGACCGCGAGTACGCGCTGGTGATGGTCGACCCGAAGACCGGCGAGGTGACCGAGTCCTGGACCGGCTACCAGGTGGCCTGGGAAATGGCGCGCGGCTACTCCGGCGAGTTCGCCCATTCGCTCAACTCGCCGTTCATCTGGGTGCCGCTCTGCCTCCTCTTCCTCGTCGGCCTGACCGACTGGCGGCGCCTGCGCCGCATCGCCAACCTCGACCTGTTGGTGCTGATCGGCTTCGGCGTCTCCCACTTCTTCTTCAACCGCGGCGACATCGGCGTCTCGGTGCCGCTCGCCTATCCGGTCCTCGTCTACCTGCTCGCGCGCTGCCTGTGGATCGGCTTCCGCGGGCGCGGCGCCGGCCTGCGCCCGGTCTGGCCGACCCTCTGGCTGCTGGTCGCGGCGCTCTTCCTGATGGGCTTCCGCGTCGGCCTCAACATGGCGGACGCGGGGGCGATCGACGTCGGCTACGCGGGGGTCGTCGGCGCCGACAAGATCGTCCACGGCGAACCGCTCTACGGCGACTTCCCGGAAGACATCCACTCCGGCGACACCTACGGCCCGGTCAACTACGCCGCCTACGTGCCGTTCGAGGCGATCTGGCCCTACTCGGGCGAATGGGACGACCTGCCCGCCGCCCACGGCGCCTCGATCACCTTCGACATCGCCACCTTCGCCCTGCTCCTGCTGCTCGGGATCCGCATCCGGCCGGGACCGGCGGGCCGCCGCCTGGGGACGATCCTCGCCTTCGGCTGGGCCGCCTTCCCGTACACCGCCTACGTCCTCGAGTCCGACTCCAACGACTCGCTGATCGCCGCGCTGCTGGTGGCGACGCTGGTCCTCCTCGCCAAGCCCCTGTGGCGCGGCGTGACCCTGGCGCTCGCGACCTGGGCGAAGTTCGTGCCGCTGGTGATGGCCCCGATGCTGCTCACCCTCGACGGCTGGCGCCCCCGCAAGCTGGCGGCCTACGCGGGCGGCTTCGCCGCGGTCACGGTCGCGGCGATGCTCTGGCCCGCGCTCGACCCCGGCCTCCACACCTTCTACGAGCGCACGATCGCCGCCCAGGCCGGCCGCACCTCCCCGTTCAGCATCTGGGGCCAGGTCGAATCGCTCGAATGGCTGCGGATCGCGATCCTCGCGGCCACCGGCGCGCTGGCGCTGGCGCTCGCCTTCGTCCCGCGCAAGAAGTCGCTGCTGCAGGTGGCGGCGCTCTCGGCGGCGCTGATCATCGGCGTCCAGCTCACCCTGCACCACTGGTTCTACCTCTACATCGTCTGGTTCTTCCCGCTCATGCTGGTCGCCCTGGCGCTGCTCGAGCGGACCGAGGAGCCGGACCCCGACGAGGTCCCCGACCTCAGGTGGCCGCTCAGGCGCCGCCGACCGCCGGAACCATCACCGGCTCGATCGAGTCCGCCAGTCCCGACCGGTTGACGTCGACCACCGCGCCCATCACCCAGAGGTCCTCGTCGGCGGTCTCGAAGCGGGTCGGCATCTGCGTGATCAGCGCGCCGAGCGCGTCCTCGATCCGCACCCCGAGGATGCTCTGCCGCGCCCCGGTCATGCCGACGTCGGAGATGAACGCGGTGCCCTTGGGGAGGACGCGGCCGTCGGCGGTCGGGACGTGGGTGTGGGTGCCGAGCACCGCGGCGACGCGGCCGTCGAGGTGCCAGCCCATCGCCACCTTCTCGCTGGTCACCTCGGCGTGGAAGTCGACGATCACGGCATCGGCCTCGATCCGCTCGAGGATCGCGTCGACCGCGTCGAAGGGCGAGCGCGCGACCTTCAGCCCGACCCCGCCGCTGAGGTTGATCACGCCGACCCGCATCCCGCCCGCCGCGACCACGGTGTAGCCGCGGCCGGGGTTGCCGCTCGGGTAGTTGGCGGGGCGGATCACGCGGTCGGCGCGTTCGAGGAACGGGTAGGCATCACGGTGGCGATACACGTGGTTGCCGGAGGTGATGACCGCGGCGCCGGTGTCGAAGATGTCGTTGGCGGTGCGCTCGGTGATCCCCATGCCGCCCGCCGAGTTCTCCCCGTTGACGACGATCAGGTCCGGCGCGTAGCGCTCCCGCAGCGAGGGCATCGTCTCCCGCAGCCCCCGCCGCCCGGGCCCCCCGACCACGTCGCCGATGAAGAGCAGCCGCATGCCGCGACTCTAAGGTGCGAGGCGTGGCGATGCGCCCCGACGACGAGGAGCTGGTCCGGCGGGCGCTTGCCTATCCGTACGATCCGCCCGCGGGGTCCTTCGTCCTGCTCGGCGACCGGACCCTTCCGGCGCCGCCGCAGGAGATCGACGTCGACGGACGGCGGGCGCTGCTCGCCTACGGGGCGAATGCCTCGCCGGAGGCCCTGACCCGCAAGCTCGCCCACCTGCCGCCGGAGCCGATCGCGGTGCTGCGGATCGCGCTCAGCGGCTGGGACGTCGTCTACTCCGCCCACGTCACGAGGTACGGCTCGGTCCCAGCCGCGGTCGTCGCCAGCCCCGGCACCGTCGCCGACGTCCACCTCGTCTTCCCCAGCGCCGCCCAGCTCGAGGCGATCGCCGCGACCGAGGGCGAGAACTACCGGCTCGAGCAGCTCGCCGACTTCAGCGCCACCTACGAGATCGGGGGAGAGGGCCCGCGCGAGATCGACGCCTTCATCAGCGTCCACGGCCCGCTGCTCGTCGACGGCGCGCCCGTGGCCCTCGCCGCGATCCCCGCCGCCGACCGCGTCTTCCCCGAGTCGACGACGCCGGCGATGATCGACCGCGTCCGCGCCGCCCTGACCCCGGACCTCACCGTCCCAGAGTCCATCCTCCACCACGTGAAACGCGGCGGCCTCCGCCCCCTCCCGCCGATGGGCCGAAAACCTGCCACATAGTCCGGTTTTTGGCCCATCGACCGCGAGCTGCGACAAAAGTCAGACCCGGGTGAAGCGGCGCAGGGCCAGGCGGGCGATGAGCGCGTAGGCGACGGCGAGGATCGCCAGGTGCAGGAGCGGCGCGCCGATGCCGCCGTTGCCGGCTTCGAGCGCCGAGGTCATCGCTTCCAGCGCCGGCTTGAACGGGAAGAGGGCGGTGATCACCTTGATCACGTCGTAGAGGCCGCGGCCGACCGTGCCCGCGGGGACGAGGGAGAGGAAGGCGACCGGCAGGGTCACCATGAAGGCGAGCAGGGAGACCGCGCGTACCTCGCGGGCCGCCGCGCCGAGCGCCGAGCCCGCCGCCGCCAGGGACGCGCCGCCGACCACGATCGCCGCCAGCCAGAGGCCGACGCGGCTCCATTCCAAGGGCACGAAGATCGTCAGCCCGGCCAGCATCAGGATCGTCACCACGAGGCCGACGACGATCCCGAGCAGGACCTTCTCGCCGAGCAGCGCCTCGCTCGAGACGAGCCCGCGGGTGAGGCGCGGGAAGGCGTTCTCCTCGCGCTCCAGAGCGAGCGAGCCGGCGACGAGCAGCACCGCCACGAAGGCCAGGGTGAGGGTCGCGGCGACGGCGATCGCGAAGGTTTCCAGCGGCGGCGAAGAGCCGCCGACCGCGACCTTCTCGACCGTGATCGGCTGGGCGAGGCGGTTGATCAGCGGCCCGGCGATGTCGAGGTTTTCGCCCGCCTGCTTGGCGAATTCGGTCACCTGGGAGAGCGCCACCTTGAGCGGCCCGTTCGGCAGCGCCGGTTCGATCGCTTCGAGGATGTGGGCGCTCGCCTGCAGGCCGAGGATGTGGACCCCGCCGCCGAGCACCGGCAGGTTGCCCCCGCGGATCACCAGGTTCAGGTACCGGCCGCCTTCGACCGCGATCCGCTTGGCCAGGGTCAGGTTCGCCTGCGCGAGCAGCGCTTCGATCTTGTCGTCGACCATGCTCGCCTTCAGCGGGTCGGATTCGTTGACCAGGACTTCGACCTTCGGCGTGCCGGGGGAGAGGGTGGAGAGCGAGTTGATCTTGTTGACCAGGTCTTCGGGCAGGATCAGCGCCGCCAGCACGTCGCCTGATTCGACCTTGGCCATCGCCTCGTCGCGGGAGCCGACGTGGACGCATTCGACCTTGGCGCAGATCCGCCGCTGGACGTTCGCCGAGGGGAGCTTCTTGCCGCTGAGGCTGACGCGCGCGTTGGTGGGCACTTCGTTCAGCAGTGCGACCCGCGGCTTCTCCGGCCCGCGGGAGACGGCAAGCCCGACCAGCACCGCGATCAGCACCGGGTAGGCGACCAGCAGCACCGCCTGCAGCGGCGAGCGGCGGAGGATCTGCAGGTCCTTGAGCAGCAGCCAGCGCACGGTCAGTGCCCCCGGTGGTGGAGGTAGGCGACGAACGCGGTCTCGAAATCGCGGTCGGCGGCCTCCGGCGCCTCGGTGCGGACCGCCTCGCGGAGCTCGTCGGCGGAGCCGTCGAAGAGCGCCTCGCCGTCGGCCAGCACCAGCATCCGGTTGCCGTAGCGCTCCGCCTCCTGGATGTCGTGGGTGGAGAAGATCACCGTCGTCCCGCGCCCGGCGAGGCCGGCGACGAAGTCCCAGAGCCGCGCCCGCTGCCGCGGGTCGAGCCCGACGCTTGGCTCGTCGAGCAGCAGCACGCCCGGCCGCGACAGCAGGCCGATCGCGATGTTGATCCGCTGCTGGTTGCCGCCCGAGAGCCGCGCGACGATCTCCCCCCGTCGGTCCCCGAGCCCGGTCAGCTCCAGCATCTCCGCCACCGAGCGCCCCGGATCCTCGTGCTTCTCGAGCCGCGCGAAGAGCATCAGGTTCTCCTCCACCGTCAGCCGCCGATAGAGCGCCGCCTGCTGCGGCACCCACCCGACCGCCCCGTCCCCGGTCTCGACCTCGCCGCCGTCCGCCCCCTGAATCCCCGCCAAAATGGAGAGCAACGTCGTCTTCCCGGCCCCGTTCGGCCCGATCACCGCCACAAGCTCCCCCGCCTGGGCCTCGAAGCTGACCCCCCGCAAAGCCTCCCGGTCGCCGAAGCGCTTGACCAACCCCCGTGCCTGCACGCGAAGAAACGTAACGCCCGGTGAGGAAGGTCCGGGGGTGTCCCTTCCCGGACACTCAAAGCCGGCGAAGCCGGGCTTGTCCGGGAAGGGACACCCCCGGACCTTCCCTAGACTGAAAGCGATGCCCTTCCCCGCCACCCGCCTGCGCCGCCTGCGCGCGAGCGACACCTTCCGCGCCCTCGTGCGCGAGACCGACCTCTCCCCGGCGCACCTGATCATGCCCGCCTTCGTCGTCGCCGGCGAGAACGTCCGCGAGGAGATCCCCTCGATGCCCGGCGTCGAGCGCTACTCGATCTCCAACCTGGTCGAGCACGCCGGCGAGGTCGCCGCGGCGGGGATCGGGTCGATGCTGCTCTTCGGCATCCCGGCCGACAAGGACGAGGTCGGCTCCGGCGCCTACGACGACGAGGGGATCGTGCAGATGGCGATCCGGGCGCTGAAGGAGGCCCACCCGGACCTCACCGTGATCACCGACGTCTGCCTCTGCGAGTACACCGACCACGGCCACTGCGGCATCCCCGACGCCGACGGCAAGGTCCAGAACGACCTCAGCGTCGAGCTGATCGCCAAAACCGCGATCTCCCACGCCGACGCGGGCGCCGACGCGGTCGCGCCGAGCGACATGATGGACGGCCGGGTCGGCGCGATCCGTTATCAGCTCGACGAGGAGGGCCACCCGGAAGTGCCGATCATCGCCTACAGCGCCAAGTACGCCTCGGCGTTCTACGGGCCGTTCCGCGATGCCGCCGAGTCGACCCCCGGCTTCGGCGACCGGCGCGGGTACCAGATGGATCCGGCCAACGGCGCCGAAGGCGTCCGCGAGGCCGAACTGGACCTCGAAGAGGGCGCCGACATGCTGATGGTCAAGCCCGCCACCCCTTACATGGACATCATCCGCCGCGTCAAGGAGGCGACCGGAGCGCCGATCGCCACCTACCATGTCTCGGGCGAGTACTCCGCCCTGAAAGCCGCCGCCCTGAACGGCTGGCTGGACGAGCGGGAAGCCGTCCTCGAGACGCTGACCGGGCTGCGTCGGGCCGGCGCCGACGCGATCATCACCTACTACGCGAAGGAGGCCGCAGGTTGGCTTCAGTGAAGACGTCAGCGAAAGCACCTATGTCGAAGGCGCGCACGCGCAAGGGCGGATCGGCGATCCCGTTGGACGAGACCGACAAGCGCCTGATGAACCTCCTGCAGTCGAACTTCCCGCTCGACCCCGAACCGTTCGCGCTGGTCGCCGGTGAGGCCGACCTGGAGCTCGCGGACGTGCTCGCCCGCACCCAGCGGCTGCTCGACGGCCGGATCATCCGCGAGATCACGCCGATCTTCGACACCCGCGCGCTCGGCTACGAATCGATGCTGGTCGCCGCCAAAGTCGACTCCGACAACCCGCAGCGGGCGGCGCGGATCGTCAACGCCCACCCGGGCGTCTCGCACAACTACCTGCGCACCCACGACTTCAACCTCTGGTTCACGATCGCCACGCCGCCGGACTCGAAGCTCGGCCTGAAGGGGTCGATCGAGGCGCTGATGGAGGAGACCGGCGCGATCTCGATGCGCGAACTGCCGACCCTCGTCCTCTTCAAGATCAACATGAACCTGGAGATGGAGAAGGGGACCGACGCGCTGGCCGCCGCGGTCGAGGCCGCGCCGCCGCGCGAGCTCGAAGCGCAGCCCTACGACGACCAGGACATCGCGGTCATCAAGGCGCTGCAGGGCCCGATGAAGGCGGTCGAGCGCCCCTACGACGAGGCCGCCCAGGAGCTCGGGATCTCGACCGATGACCTTCTCGCGCACCTCGGCGCCATGGTCGATCGCAAGATCCTGCGTCGCGTCGCCGCGATCCTCTTCCACCGCCGCGCCGGCTTCTCGGCCAACGGGATGGGGGTCTGGAAGGTCCCCAAGGACCAGGTCCTCGAGATCGGCGGCCGCATGGCGGCGACCCGCGGGATCAGCCACTGCTACGAGCGACCGACCTACGACGACTGGCCCTACAGCGTCTTCACGATGGCCCACGGCCGCTCCAAAGAGGAGTGCGACGCGGTGCTCGACTCGATCGCCGAGAAGTGCGACCTCGGCCCGGACGACCGCGCCACGCTCTACTCCTCGACCGAGTACAAGAAGATCCGCCTCCATTACTTCACCCCGGACTACGCCGAGTGGGAGGCGGCTCACTCCTAGAGTGGCCGTCTACGAGCGCGCCCTGCAGGTTCTGCCGGGCGGGGTCAACTCACCGGTCCGGGCGATGCGCCAGATCGGCCGCGAGCCGATCTTCATCGAGCGCGGCGAAGGCGCCGAGCTGGTCGACGTCGAGGGCAACCGCTATATCGACTGGGTCTGCTCCTGGGGCCCGCTGATCCTCGGACACGCCGACCCGGCTGTGGTCTCGGCAGTGATCGAGGCCGCCAAGCGGGGGACGAGCTACGGCGCCGCGACCGCGATCGAGGTGCGCTTGGCCGAAGAGGTCGCGGCGCGCTTCCCGTCGGTGGAGATGGTGCGGATGACCAGCTCCGGCACCGAGGCGGCGATGAGCGCCGTGCGCCTGGCGCGGGCGATCACCGGCCGCGAGGTCGTGGTCAAGTTCGCCGGCGCCTACCACGGCCACTCCGACGGCCTCCTCGCCGAGGGCGGCTCGGGGATGGCGACGCTCTCGGTGCCCGGCAGCCCCGGCGTGCCGCCCGCGATGGCGGCGCTGACCGTGGTGGTGCCGTGGAACGACCGCGCCGCGGTCGAGGCGGCGCTGGCCGAGCACGAGGTCGCGGCGCTGCTCGCCGAGCCGGTCGCGGCGAACATGGGCGTCGTCCCGGCCGAGGAGGGCTTCCTCGAGTTCCTCCGCGACGCGACCCGGGCGGCGGGGACGCAACTGATCTTCGACGAGGTGATCACCGGCTTCCGGGTGGCGCGCGGCGGCGCCCAGGAACTGTTCGGGATCGAACCGGACCTGACCGTGATGGGCAAGATCATCGGCGGCGGGCTCCCGGCGGCGGCGTTCGCCGGGCCCCGTGAGGCGATGGAACGGATCGCGCCGGCCGGGGACGTCTACCAGGCCGGGACGCTCTCGGGGAACCCGCTCGCGGCCGCCGCCGGGCTGGCGACGCTCGACGGGCTCGACGCCGCGGCCTACGCGCGCCTGGGCGCGCTGACCGACCGCCTGGCCGACGGGTTCGAGGCGCTGGCGGCCGGCCGGCCGTTGCAGGTGGCGCGGGTGCCGGGGCTCGTGACCCTCTTCTTCAGCGAGGTGCCGGTGCGGAACTTCGCCGACGCGACCGCCTGCGACACCGAGGCCCACGCCCACTTCTGCCGCGCGCTGCTGGATCGCGGCGTGTACCCGCCGCCGGCCCAGTTCGAGGCCTGGTTCGTCTCCCTGGCGCACAACGAGGCAAGCGTCGACCGGACGCTCGAGGCCGCGGGCGAGGCGCTGCGCGAGGTCCTCGGGTGAGCGCGCTCCACGAGCTCGCCCGGCAGCTGCGCGAGGAGGACACGCCGATCGCCGGGCACGTGGTCGAGGTGGCGGGACCGACCGAGCCCGCCGACGAGTACGCCGTCGTCATGGAGGCCGTGCGCGAGGGCTACCTGCTGCATTACGCGGAGTCGCGACTGCTCGCCGACTACGACCCGGATCTCGCCCTGCTGGCCGGTGACTACCTGTACGCGCTGGGCCTCGACCGGCTCGCGGCGATGGGGGACACGGAGGCGGTGGCGGTGCTGTCGGAGCTCATCTCCCGGTGCGCGCAGCTGCACGCCGAGGGACGGGGGGACGACGTCGATCCGCTCTGGGTCGAGGCCGGGGAGAAGCTCAGGAAGTAGCGACGGCTCTCACCTGGTGCAGCACGTCCGTGACTTCGTTCGGCGCGTGGGCGATCTGCCAGTGGGTGAAGCGCAGGACGCGGAGTCCCGCGGCGGTGTGCTTCTGGTCGCGTTTGGCGGCGCGGGCCTGCTGGGAGGGCGTGCGGTGGTAGCGCAGTCCGTCGGTCTCGACGATCAGGCCGTGGTCGGGGAAGAAGAAGTCGACCTCGTAGCCCAGGACCCGGTGTTTGGTGAGCGGTAAGGGGAAATCGGCGGCGATGGCCAGGGGACGGAAGTAGATCTCCAGGTCGGAGTCGGAGAGCCGGAACGTGTGGCGGTCGAGCATCGTGCGCAGGGTCCGGACCCCCGGCATGCCGACATAGGCGTCGAGCGCCCTGCGGAGCGCTTCCGGGTCGACCAGGTCGAGCTTGTCCGCCTCGTTGACCGCCCGCTCCAGCCGCAGGAGCTTCAGTTCGGTGGCGAGGTCGATCAGCGTCTGCACCGGGGTCGTGACCGGAATCCCGAACCGCCGCACCACGCTCCGCTCCGGCAACGACGCGCGAGCGTGGACCTGGATCCCCGGCCGCTCCAACCGGCTGTGCCTGCGGATGCTGACGTGGATCCGCCTTTTCTCCTCGTATCCGATCCCCCAGAGCTCGGCGGCGCTGCGGTGGCTGAGCGCCGCCCCGTCCCCACACACCAGCACGGCTGCCATCCACCGCCCCCGCGGAGTCAGCTCCGGTCGTCCCACGGCATAGACGCCCCGCGCGATCAGGTGCAGGCGCCCGCTCTGGAGCCGGTGGTCGATGCCCTCTCTCGAGAACCCGAGCCCTTCGAGATCCCGCCGCGTCAGCACCCCATGTTGCCGTCGCGCCAGATCCCACGCCGCCGCGCTCCGCGCTGAGTGAGTTGACCGTGCCATAACACGGTGAAGTCACTCAGCGCTGAATTCTCTCCCCCCTCGGCGCGGGGGGAACGCGGGTTATGCGGACTTCGCCAGGGGGCGGAGGCGGGTTTTTTCCACCTTTGCCAGCTTCTTTTTCAGGCGGAGGAATTCTCGCTCTTGGACCGCGGTGCGTTCGTAGCCTTCGAAGGCGAGGTTGACTTCCTCGTAGGGGTCCGTCTTCAGGTCGTACATCTCCCACTGGGGAGGCTTGGGGCCTGGCTTCTCGGCGATCGCGCCGGTCGACTTGTCGACGGTGGTGGTGATGTCGGAGTACTTGGCGAGCTTCCAGCGCTTCTCGCGGATGCTGGTCACGTGGTTCGGCTCTTTGGGGTAGGGACCCGTCTTCTGCCCGGACTGGAAGTCGTCGTAGGTAAAGGCGACGTAGTCCTGGGGCGAGCCGCCGCGGTGGGGGTTGAGCACGATGTCCGAGTAGTCGACGCCCTGCCAGTTGCGACGTGCCGACTTCGGCGCGCCCGCCAGGCTCGCGAGCGTGGGGAGGAGGTCGACGTGGGAGACGAGGGCGTCGGAGGTGACCGGCCGCGGGAACATCTTCGGGTTCGAGTAGACGAGCGGGACTTTCAGGGTCTCCTCGTAGAAGTTGAAGTTCTTCTGCCGGAGGCCGCCGTGGGAGAGGCCCATCTCGCCGTGGTCGGAGGTACGGATGATCAGGGTGTCGTCGAGCAGGCCGTGTTTTTCGAGGCTGTCGAGGACTTCGACCACGTAGTTGTCCGAGGAGCGCATCAGGTTGGCGTAGAAGTTCAGGTAGGCGCGTTTTTCGGCGTCGCTCTTCGGTTCGCCGGTGAGGCTCATGACGCGCCGGAACGATTCCTGCACGCTCGGCTTGGTGCCGAGGTCTTCCTCGTAGGTCGGCGGCAGTTCGACTTCGCCGGCCAGCCAGGAGTCGTCGTAGCCCGATTCCTCGAAGGTCCGGCTCGGGTAGAAGAGGACGTCGTGCGGGTTGACCAAGGAGATGACGAGGAAGAACCGTTCTTCTTTGCCGGCGATCGTGTTGAGGTACTGCAGCGCGCCTTCGGTCGCCTGCTGCGCGTTGCCCTCCGATTCCATGATCCGGCCGTCGTTGTTGGTGACGCCGCCGCCCGCCTCGGGGACGCTCTGGTTGGCGCCCGCATCCGGCGGGTCCCAGCGGTCGAAGCCGTACTTCGCCAGGTCCGAGGGCTCCGCCACTTCGCCCGCCGGTTTCGAGCAGTGCCACTTGCCCTTGTAGACGACGCTGTAGCCCGCCGCCCTCATCACCGTGCCGAGGTTCGGCAGCGTCGTCGGCAGTTCCACCTGCGGATATTTCGTGTCCGGCATGTTCGACTCGAGCGTGTATTTGACGCCGTGCTGCGCCGGGAAATAGCCGGTCATCAGGCTGGAGCGCGACGGCGAGCACATGCAGGCCGACGTGCAGGCTGATTCGAAGCTCAGGCCGTGGCGCTTCAGCCGCCGCATCCCGGGCAGGTTCTCCCGCATCCAGTTGGGCGGGAAGTGCTGGATCTCCCGCTCCTGGTCGGTGAGGAAGAGGATCACGTTCTTGCCGCCGATCCCCTGGGCGCCGCCTTTGCCCGCGGCGAAGGCCTTGTCCAGCCCCAGTCCCGGCGCGAGCATCGCGGCCGCCGCGGCCCCCGCCCCGGTGCCGAGCAGCTGTTTACGGGTCAGGCCGCGCTCGCGGCGCTCCTCCTCGGTCATTTGATCCTCCTGAAGACGTCGACGGCGTTGCTGAACTGCGCGGTCGAATAGACGTTCTTGCCATCGGGGCTGACGACCAGCGAGCCGGCCCCGCCGAGCGCCCGCCCCAGCGTGCAGCCATGGACTTTGTGCGGCGCGACGCAGCCGCGCGGCCCCGGCTTCTGGGTGACGACGCCGGATTCGGGGTCACGGTCGAAGACGTCGATCGCGCCGGTCTGGAAGGCGGCGACGTAGATGCTCGTCCCGTCCGGGGACACGTCGAGGCCCTCGGGCGCCTGCATCGCGCGGCCGAAGCCGCAGCCGGGCGAGCGCAGGAAGACGGTGCAGCCGTCCGGGCTCGGCGTCCCTTCCGGCGCGGCCACCGTTTCCTTGCCCGGGCCTTCTTCCTTTTCCACCTGCCGTTCCGGGCCGGGGGGCTGGCTGACGCCGACCCCGCCGAGGAGCGACTGGAAGGTGGTGAGGCTGTTGCTGGTCAGGGACGTCGCGTACACGTCGCCGCCCGAGGGCGCGAACGAGAGCGCGTTGACGCCGCCGAACTCGTAGCCGAGCGAGCAGCCGCTGACCTTTTCGCTGGTGACGCAGCCGCTCTGGCTGAGCGCCCCCGTGGACGCGTCGCGGGCGAGGAAGTCGACCGCGCTCGAGAAGGCCGCCGCGGCGTAGACGGCGGTGCCGCTCGGGTTGATCGCCAGGCCCTCGACGTGGTTCATCTGCACGCCCTTGGCGCAGCCTTCGGCGCCCGCTTCGGTGATGCAGCCGGCGGTGCCGGAGAGCTGGGTCAGCGCCCCCGCCTTGCCGGCCCGCGCGAACGAGATCACGCCGGAGCCGGCGAAGTCGCCGACGTAGACGTTCTTGCCGTCGGGGGAGACGACGACCACGTCGGGCCACTTCAGCGCCCGGCCCGCGGTGCACCCCGGGATCGGCAGGCCGGAGATGCAGCCGGAGGCCGACGGCGGCAGCTGGCGCAGCTGCCCGGTGAGGCGGTTGCGGTGGAAGGTGATGACCGAGGCGCCGCCGCGCGCGGTCGCGTAGACGTTGCGCCCGTCGGGGCTGACCGCGACCGAGTTCGGCCCGTCGAGGCCGATCGCGAGGCCGCATTCCCGCGCCCCTTTCGCCTTGCCGATGACCGAGGCGACGCAGCCCCGTTTGCCCTTCGGCTGGGTGAGCGCGCCGGTGGCCCGGCTGCGGTCGAAGACCGCGATCGAGTCGCTGCCGGAAGCGGCGACGTAGACGTTGCGCCCGTCCGGGCTGATCGCGATCGCCCGCGAGCCGACCCCCGGGCCGGGGCCCTTCAGCGCCCGCGCGCGGCCGCAGAGTTTGACCGAGGCTTTGCCCTCGGCGAGGCAGCCGAGCCGCCCCGGCAGCTGTTCGAGGCTCCCTTCGCTGGTTTCGACCGGCGGCTGCACGTGTTCGGAGCTGCTGCTGCCGGGTTTCTTGGCCGGTTTCGCCGTGGCGCCCGCCGCGAGGGCGAGCGTCAGGACCGCGATCAGGCCGAGGACGACGAGGGTGACGCGATGGCGGTTCATCGGCAGGAGATTGTTCACTTGCCGCCGGACCCTTCGCCGATCACGCCGATCCGGAAGCCGAGCCACGGGTAAGTCGCGGTGAAGAAGGTGTTGTCCTGCGGCTGCAGGCCGACCGCCGAGAGCCACAGTTGGTAGAGCGGCGCGTTGGGGACGCCGCCGTGCAGGCGCCGCCACACCCGGTGGCCCTTGGCGCCGAACGGAGGCGGCGTGATCGTGTCGGTCCACTCGACCGCGTTGCCGCCCTGTTCGAGCGTGCCCCAAGGCCCGAAGGTCCCCGCCTGGCCGACCGTGCTGAGGCTGCCCTGGAAGGCCTTCTTGTAGGCCTTCGGCGGCATGTGGAACGGGTTGACGGTTTCGCACGCTTCCTGGGTCTGGTTCGACGGGCACCAGTACGGCGCCGCCTGCCCTTCGGCGTGGAAGTTGGCCAGCGACTGGCCGTGGGCGTTGGTGACGTCACCGGTCTCCGGGTCGAGCGTCACCTGTTCCGGCGAGTGGCCGGAGAGGAAGGGGCTGGCGACGTCGGTCGGGTACCACCAGTACGAGTAGGTGCCGCCGCCGGTCCGGTCGTAGTAGGCAGCCTTGATCCACTCGTTCTGGCTCGGGATGACGAAGCCCGATTCCTCGGTCCGCACCGGCGCCCGCTTGTGCATGTCGTACATGCCGGTGCCGGTCTTGCGGGAAAGTTCGACCTTGTAGGTGACGTACCTGAATTCGCCGTTGCCGGACCCAGAGGTCGATTCTTCCTTCGAGAGCACCTTGCCGTTGGCGACCGCGTTGTCGAAGCGGGCGGCGCGGAGGAAGTTGGCGAAGCCGTAGGGCTTGTCGTTCCATTCCGGCGCCGCGGCGGTGTAGTGCCTGCCTGCCCGCGCCAGCGCCGAGTAGTTGATCTGGCCGAAGCGCGGCCACGCGGCGCCGCTCTCGGTTTCCGAGTACAGATGGAGCGTGTTGCGGCCGAACGGATCGACCGTGTTGAGGAAGGCGACGTACTGTTCGACCGTCACTTCGACCTCGCCGATCCCGTATTCGTAGGGCACGCTGCCGACTTCCTGGCACGGATCGGGCAGCTTGGTCTTGGGCACCTTCGGTTCCGCCGGCGCGTCATCGCAATTCGCGTAGAGCGCCGGCGTAAACGGCACGATCGCCACCGACGGGTTGCTCGGCTTGCCCACCTTCGCCACCTTGAAGGTCAGCACCGCGGGCTTCGGCACCTTGAAATGCGGCCGCGCCCCCGCCACTGCCGGCAAAGCCAGCGCAAACAGCGCCGCAACGGCACCGATCAGGCCGACGAGGCGGCGGGTTGGCAAGGACCGGGTAACAGCGAAGCCTTTCGTCATGGCGCCTTCTTCGCCAGTTCCGAAGGAATCCTTTAGGGGTTGGGGGGATTGCACCCGATTGGTGCTCGGGGAAGGGTCCAGGCCCCGCAAGCTGTCGCCCGGGATTTAGGGGACCCGCCCCTCTCGCCACGGCCCGGGCAGGCTGTGGCCGTGGCGAGAGGGGCGGGTGTGCGGAAGGTGTGGAGGGAAGTGCGCGGGGGCGTCACGGGAGTGCGTCGGGAGTGGCACGGATCCGTGACGGGAGTCGGACCTCGTCACGGAGATGCCGGGAACTCCGGTCTTCCTCCCGTGTTGTGCAACACCGACCTACGCGCTGCGTGTATTGACCCCCCTATAGGGGCCCTAAATCACGCAGCGCGTTATCGGCCCTTGATCTGGGGCCCTAAAAGGGCCTCTGGGGGCCGGAAAGTGTGACGTTCCCGGCATCTCTGTGACCGTTCTGGCCGAGGTGTGGAGGCTCTCCGACCCGATCGTCACGTAAGTCCGACTTCGCGACGTCCCTGTGACGCCTCTCCCACGGAAGCCTCACGTCCTGGGCTCCTCATGGGGGTCACAGCCTGCCAGGACCCCCATGAGGAGCCCAGGACCTCCCTCGGACGGCCGCAAACCCCCCGGACCCCCGCCCGTCCCTTCCCCGCCGCCCCCTCACCCCGCCACCCGACAGGTCCGCACCAGCGTGTCGGACACCGTCGTCTCCCCGACGAACCCATAAGCCGCCCGCACCAGCGGGAACGTGGCGCTCGTGAACCCTTCCGGGGCCGGGCAGCCGGCGCTCAGGTAGCTGCGGCGTTCGCCGTCGGCGGTGTAGGCGCGGTGGAGGCGGAGGGTGAAGGAGGTGATGTGGGCGGTGCGGCGGGTCTTCTCCGGCACGGTGGCGACGAGGCGGGTGCCGAAGGTGCCGTGGACGCGGACGATCGTGAAGGCGAGGACGAAGGTGAGGGGGGCGGGGCGGGGCGTGTAGAGGTGGGCGAGGATGCCGGGGCGGCCGTCGGGCAGGGTGCCGTTGAAAGCGACGACGCGGCCGCCGAAGGAGCTCGGGACCTGTTCGGGGAGGACGAGGACGCCGCTCACCCGCCCTTCGCCGACCAGCGCGGCGCGGCACTGGGCGAGCGCCGCTTCGGTGCTCGAGGCGCGCAGGCGGCTGAGCGGGCAGGTGGGGAGCCCCTGCCGTTCGAGGACGCCGAGGCGGTTGACTTCGATCGCGATCCGGCGCAGGGACGGCGGCGGGGAGTCGTCGAGGGCGCGGACGTGGCCGCGGATCGTGACCGCGATCGGGGTCGTCCCCGCCCGCGGCAGGAGGCGCGGCGCGACCGAGCCGCCGAAGGAGACCTGCAAGCTCCCTTGCCGGACCGTCTCGCCGCGCGCCCCGGGGCCCGGCAGCGCGGCGCCGCAACAGAGCGCCGCGAGCAGGGCAATTGCCCAAGTCTTCCCCCACGTCGTCCGAAACGTCACAATTGGTCTCCCGAGGGGCATCCTCGGCCTTCCCCCTTTTGAATAGACTGCGCGACCGAGCGGCAACGGAACGTGGCAGAAGACGCGGACAAGATCAACCAGCCCTACCGGGCTCCCGACCAAGTGAGGACGGAACCGCCTCCCCCCGGCTACTTCGAGGGCGAGTCGATGACCCGTCGCAAGGTCTTCACGATCGCCTCCCAGGCCCTCGGCGGCCTGGCCGGCGCCGCGATCATCCTGCCTGCCGTCGGCTTCGCCGTCGCCCCGATCTTCCACCGCGGCAAGGAGCGCTGGGAGAAGATCGGCAAGGTCAGCGACTTCACCGAAGACACCTACCGCCAGGTGGTCTTCACCGAAACGCCGGGCATCGGCGACATCGGCAAGCAGCTCGCCTACGTGCGCCAGAGCTCCAAGGAGCTGGGCGAAGAACCCGGCCAGATCGTCGCCGTCTCCAACCGCTGCGCCCACCTCGGCTGCCCGGTGCGCTTCGTCCAGGCGGCGGGCAACTTCATCTGCCCGTGCCACGGCGGCGTCTACGACTTCCAGGGCAAGCGGATCGGCGGCCCGCCGGTACGCCCGCTCGACCGCTTCCAGACCCGCATCACCAAGGGTGAGGTCGAAGTCGGCCCGCGCTACAGCGTCACCTCGCAGCTGAAGCCGGTCCGCGCCCGCGACCCCGGAGAGTTCACCGGGGGCGTCTGGGAATACCTTTACCCGCCGCGGCCCTCGACCTTCCCGCCCCCGTGATCTAGATGCCGAAGCTTTCCGACCTACTCGTACCCGCGCCGCTGCGCAAGACGCCGAAGCCCGGCGAAGCCGGTGTGCCCACGACTCCCGCGCCGCAGGACCTCAAGTCCGCGCCGCCGGAGCGTCCCACCGACCTCGGTCGCACGGGCGAAAAAGCGCTGGAAGCGCCGATGGAGGCGACCGCCTGGATCGACCAGCGGCTGGCGGCGAGCGGCTTCCTCACCGGGATGCTGTTCCGCAAGGTGCCGAAAGGGACCAACTGGTTCTACACGCTCGGCTCCGCCACCCTCTTCGCCTTCATCGTGCAGGCGGTGACCGGCGTCTTCCTGGCGATGTTCTACACGCCGTCGGCCACCCAGGCCTACAGCTCGATCGCCCACATCAACAACGACGTCTTCCTCGGCCAGTTCGTGCACGGGATGCACAAGTGGGGCGCCAGCGTGATGGTGATCCTGATCTTCCTCCACATGGGGCGGACCTTCTTCTTCGGCGCCTACAAGTACCCGCGTGAGCTCAACTGGGTGATCGGCGTGGTGCTGCTGATCCTGACGATGACGATGGCCTTCACCGGATACCTGCTGCCGTTCGACCAGCGCTCCTACTGGGCCTCGATCGTCGGCATCAACATCAACGGCACCGGCCCGATCGTCGGTCCGTACCTGAGCGACTTCCTGCGCGCCGGGCCGGAGCTCGGGGCGACCACGCTCTCGCGCTTCTACGCGATCCACATGCTGCTCGTGCCGGGGGCGATCATCGCCCTGATCGGCGCCCACCTCTACCTGGTGGTGAAGCTGGGGACGACCGCGCCGCCCTGGACCAAAACCGGCAAACCGCGCGTCGCCGAGCCGACCTCGGACCTCGACGCCGGCGTCTCCGGCAACGGCTACCACCCGAACGGCGCCGGCGCGACGGTCGCGGGCGTGCGGGTCGACGGCCACAACGGTGGGGGGGCGACTGCCTGATGAAGGCGACCGACAAGCAGGCATACCTCGAGGAATACGAGCTTCTGAAGAAGAAGGGGAAGCCGTTCTTCCCCTACGCGGTGATGAAGGACTCGGCGATGGCCCTGATCGTCGTCGGCGTGATCATCCTGATGTCGCTGCTGCTCGGCGCCGAGCAGGGCCCGAAGGCCGACCCGACGACGACCACCTACGTGCCGCGTCCCGAGTGGTACTTCTTCTTCCTCTTCGAGGTCCTGCGCGTGATCAAACCGCCGGAGCTCGTGCCGATAGCGACGATCGGCATCCCGACCGTCTGCATGGTCCTGCTCCTGCTGCTGCCCTTCTACGACCGGGGCCCGGAGCGCCGCCCGGAGCGCCGTCCGCTGGCGACCACCGCCGGGATCCTGACGATCCTCGCGATGGGTTACCTGACCTACGCCGGCGCCACCGCGGGCTCGCCGACCGAGATCGACATGAAGGTCGCGCCCCAATACAAGGCAGGGGCGGAGATCGTGGCCGGATCAGGCTGCCTCGCCTGCCACAAGCTGGGCGAGAACGGCAACAACGGCCCGGGTCCGGAACTGACCCACATCGGCGACCGGATCCCGCGCGCCGCGATCATCCGCTCGATTGAAATCGGCCCCAGCATCATGCCCTCGTTCCGCGAACTGCCGAAGGAAAAGCTGAACCAGCTCGCGGATTTCCTCTCCTCGCTGAACTGACCCGCCGCCGCGCGTCGTATCTCTCGGGAGAGGGCGAGTAACGTCCCCCTTTCGATGGACACGATCAACGACAACCGCTCCTCGCCGGACTTCGCCGGGCAGGTCAACCGCATGTTCGACCGGGTGGCCGGTCACTACGACACCTTGAACGGGGTGATGACGGCGGGGCTGCACCACCGCTGGCGCGAGCAGGCGGCGGCGCGGGCCGGCCTCGGCCCGGGGGAGACGGCGCTCGACGTCTGCTGCGGCACCGGCGATCTCGCGCTGGAACTGGCCAAGCGGGTGGCGCCCGGCGGCCGCGTGGTCGGTTGCGACTTCTCCGAGCCGATGCTCGACCTGGCGCGCGAGAAGGCGGCGACGCGCGGCGCCGAGGGGGTCCGCTTCGAGTGGGCCGACGCGCTCGAGCTGCCCTACGACGGCGAGCGCTTCGACGCGGTGACGGTCGGCTTCGGGGTCCGCAACCTGGCCGATCTCGACCGCGGCCTGCGCGAGATGGCGCGGGTGCTGAAGCCCGGCGGGCGCCTCGTCATCCTCGAGATCACCCAGCCGACCCGGCCGCCGCTCTCCACCTTCTTCTCGCTCTGGTTCGACCGCATCGTGCCGCTGCTCGGCGCCCTCTCCGACGAGCCCGAGGCCTACAGCTACCTGCCCGAGTCGGTGCGCAGCTTCCCCTCGCCGCGCGGCCTGGCGGAGAAGATGGACCGGGCCGGCTTCACCGCGATCCGTTATACGGTCTTAGCTGGAGGCATCATCGCGATCCACAGCGGCGCCAAGGGTCCGCGGGAACACTGATGGCCCCCGGGTCCGCCGTGCCACCGCCGGTGACGGCGGTGCTCGACGCCTCCCAGCGTTGGCTCCCGGTGCGGCTCGGCGAGGTCGAGGACCGGCTGCGCGAGGCGATCGACGGCTGGGGCGGACCGCTCGGCGAGGACGCGGGGGCGACGCTGGCGGCGGGCGGCAAGCGGCTGCGGCCGATGCTCGTCCTGCTCTGCGCGGGCGAAGCGGGCGGGGCGGAGGCGGTGCGCGCGGCGACCGCGATCGAGCTGGTCCACATGGCGACGCTGGTGCACGACGACGTCCTCGACGAGGCGCCGCTGCGGCGCGGGCTGCCGACCGTCGCCGCGACATCGGGCCGGGCGCGGGCGCTGGCCACCGGCGACCTGCTGCTCTCGCGCGCCTTTGCCCTCTTGAGTGAGGCGGGCGACGCGCGCTCGGTGCTGCTCCTCGCCGACGCCGCCGTGGCGCTCGCCCGCGGCGAGCTCGCCCAGCGCCAGGACGCCTTCGACCTCACGATCACCGAGCAGCGCTACCTCGACCGCTGTCGGCTGAAGACCGCGGCGCTCTTCGAATGCGCCGTCTCGCTCGGCCACGACGACGCCGAGCTGCGCCGCTTCGGTGCCGAGGTCGGCCTCGCCTTCCAGCTGCTCGACGACGTCCTCGACGTCACCGGCCCGCCGTCCCGTACCGGCAAGGCGCGCGGCACCGACCTGCTCGACGGCACCGTCACCCTGCCGCTGATCGCCGCCGCCGAGCGCGACCCGGATCTGCGGCAGATCGACCTGCCGGGGCTCGACGCGGCGGGCGCCGAGGCGGTCTGCGACCGGATCGCGGCGACCGACGCGCTGGCGACGGTGCGGGCCCGGGCGCTCGAGCTGGTCGCCGACGGCAAGCGGGCGCTGGAGCGGACGAGCTTCGACGCCGAACAGCGGCGCCTGCTCGAGCTGGTCGCCGACGGCGTCGTCCAGCGCTATAGCTGATCCACCGGCGGCCATACCGCGTTACCATCCAGTAGATGCTTGGAAACATCGGCCCCCTCGAGATCATCGTCGTCCTGATCATCGCGTTGATCGTGTTCGGTCCCAAACGGCTGCCGGAGCTCGGCAACAGCCTCGGCAAGGGGATCCGCGAGTTCAAAGACTCGGTCACCGGCGAGAACAAGGACGACGACGATGATGACGTGAAGGCGATCAGCGCCTCGCAAGCGACCGCCACCCCGGTCGAGCCTCCGACGACCCATCGGGTCGAAGAGGACGAGGTCCCGGTCGCCAACGACAAAAACAGCTGAGGCCTGAGAGATGCCCCGCCGCGTCCGGGCGGTCTCCCACGAGGATCAGCTCACCCTGGTCGAGCACCTCGACGAGCTCCGCCACCGGCTGGTCGTCTGCCTGGTCGTCTTCGCGGTCGCCCTGGCGCTCTGCTTCTGGCAGAACCACCTGCTGCTGGAAATCGCGCAGAGCCCGCTGCCGAGCGGTCACAAGAAGCTGATCACCTTCGGGGTGACCGAGCCGTTCACGACGACCTTGACGGTGAGCGCCTACGGCGCCGCGGTGCTCTCGGCGCCGTTCATCCTCTGGGAGCTCTACGCCTACGTCCTGCCGGCGTTCAGCCCGTCCGAGAAACGCGTGGTGCTGCCGATCCTGCTGCTCTTCCCGATCCTCTTCATCGGCGGCGTCGCCTTCGCCTACTTCGCCGTGATGCCCGCCGCGCTGCACTTCCTGCTCGGCTTCAACGACAACCAGTTCAACATCCAGGTGCGGGCACGCGACTACTACAGCTTCTTCTCGATGACGATGCTGGCGGGCGGCCTGATCTTCCAGCTGCCGATGCTGATCCTGGCGGTGACGCGCCTCGGGATCGTCAAGGTCGAGCAGATCACGAAGAACCGCCGTTACGCCTACCTGATCATCGCGATCGTCGCCGCGGCGCTGCCCGGCGTCGACCCGGTCTCGATGCTGATCGAGATGGTCCCGCTGCTGGTTCTGTTCGAGTTGAGTATCTTGCTTGCACGTTGGTTTGGCCGCCCGAGCGAAGGGGCGGGAGCGGCCGAGCCCACCACGCAGGAGTAAAAGGGGCGAAGGGGCAGATGGCGCAGGACGAGCATCGAATGGTCTTTGACATCCGCGGCCGCAGGCGGCACGTGGTCAAATTCGTCTACGCGATCCTCGCGATCCTGATGGCGGCCAGCCTCTTCCTGGTCACCGGGACGATCAACGTCGGCTCGATCTTCGGCAGCGGATCGAGCGGCGAAAGCGCCGCCACGAGCTTCGAAAAGCAGGCCGAAAAAATCGAAGTGAAGCTGGTGAAAGCGCCCGAAGACGAAGACCTGCTGGCGAACCTGACGCGCGCCCGGATCAACGCCGCCAACTCGATGATCACCAACGGCGAAGGCGAATCGCAGGACGGCGCCGAAGAAATCAAGCACCAGCTCGCCCTGGCCAGCGAAGGCTGGTCCCGATACGTCGACGCGGCAAGCGAACCGAGCGCCGGGCTGGCGATCCAGGTCGCTCCGGCGCTGTTCACGCTGGCCCAGAACTCCACCAGCGGTCAGGAAGCGCTGGAAAGCGTGAAGGCCGCCACCGAAGCCGAGCAGATCGTCGCCGAAAAACGCAAAGACCTGAACAGCTGGAGCACGCTCGCCTTCTACGCGCTCTTCACCCAGAACTACAAACTGGCCGAAGAAGCCAAAAAAGAAGCGATCAAGCTGGCGAACACGAAGTTCGAACGCGAATCCTTCGAAAACCAGTATGACGAATACGAAAAAAACGCCAAAGAATTCGGCAAGCAGCTGAAAATCGAAAAGGCGTCCAAAGCCTCCCAGGGCGCCGGCGGCAAAGAATCGCTGGAAAACCCGATCCCAGGCTTCGGCAGTCCGAGCCTCGGCGGCTAGCCGGTTAATTTCACGCTCTCCGCGTTGGGGAGGGCTCATACCCCGCAAGCTGTCGCCCGGGTGAGGGACCCGCCCCTCTCGCCACGGCCCGGGCAGGCTGTGGCCGTGGCGAGAGGGGCGGGTGTATGGAAGGTGTGGAGGGATCCTCGCGGGAGCGTGACGGGAGTGCGTCGGGAGTGGCACGGATCCGTGACGGGAGTCGGACGTCGTCACAGAGGCCGTGAGAACTCCGGTCTTCCTCCCGTGTTGTCCAACACCGACCTACGCGCTGCGTGTATTGACCCCCCTATAGGGGCCCTAAAACACGCAGCGCGTTATCGGCCTCCTGATTCAGGCCCGAAAAGGGCCTCTGAGGGCCGGAAAGTGTGACGTTCCCGGCATCTCTGTGACCGATCCGGCCGAGGTGTGGAGGCTCCCCGACCCGATCGTCACGTAAGTCCGACTTCCTCACGTCCCTGTGACGCCTCTCCCACGCACCCCTCCGTCCTGGGCTCCTCATGGGGGTCACAGCCTGCCAGGACCCCCATGAGGAGCCCAGGACACCCCCGCGCCACCTCGGACGGCCAGCAGCGCCACGCACCACCCCCGCCATCCATCCTGGAACAACCATCCAGGCCCCGCCGTCAGCCGCCCCCTAAGAGCGCTCCCGCCGTTCGACCTCAGCCAGCCCGTTGCGAGGGATCGCGCCGAGCCGGGACCAGTGGCCGGCGCAGCGCAGCACCAGGCCGCGGATCTGCGAGTGGGGCGTCAGTTCGGCCGCGAGCATGCGGTGGAACTCGGCCAGCTGGCGAGCGGTGTCGAGGTCGGCGTCGCTCAGCCCCTGACGCTCCGCGCCCTTCTCGTCCGCGGCAGGCTCGTCGCCGTGATGGGAGACGAGCCGGATGTCCTGGGCTCCCTCTTCCATGCCGATCACCTTCCCATCTACCAGCATTACTAACTTCTTGGTAGTGGACTGGCCGGATGTTCGGGCACCCGGCGCTGGTGCCTAGTGGGCCGTGTTGGGCTCGAACCAACGACCTTGAGATTAAGAGTCTCCTGCTCTACCAACTGAGCTAACGGCCCCGAACGGCGGATTATAGGAAGCCGGGGCGGCCGAGGCTCAGCGCTGGGCGCAGTACTTTTCCAGCCCGACGCCTTCGATCACCAGGCCGTTGGCGAAGGTGAAGATGCCGTGGCTGCGGAGGATGTGGTCGCTGCAGCGGGCGGCGACGTAGCTGCGCTTCACGCCGCCCGCCGTATAGCGGCGGCCGATCTTGACGCTGATGTGGGTGATCGCGCCGAGGCCGCCGGCCAGTTCCGGCAGGTTGACGGTGGCGCGATAGCGGAATTCGCCGGGGCGCTTTTCGATCGGCACCACGAAGGCGTAGGTCTGGGACGCGGGCACGTCGATGCGGGCGTGGACGACCACGGTCGGGTGGCCTTCCTGGCGCGGACCGTTGAAGAGGGTGAGCGCCGAGCCGGTCGGCACCGGGCCGCCGGGAAGGGAGACCAGCGCTTCGAGCTTGCCGGTGCCGACGATCGCGCCTTTGCAGACGGCGCGCGCTTCTTCGACGCTCGCCTGGGCGATCTGTTCGGGGGCGCAGGTCGGCAGGCCGGCGACGTCGAGGCGGCCGTCGCGGTCGAAGTCCATGACCACCTGCGTGAGGGCGGGGGGCGCGCCGCCGTCCGGTTTGCCGACGTCGAGGTAGCCCTCGAACTGGACCGGGGCGAAGCTCTTCTTGGGCAGGTAGAGCGGCTGGAAGTCGGCGTTCAGCTTCAGCCGGATTTCGCGCGTTTCGATCATCGCCGCGCCGAACGCCGCCCCGGCCAGCGCCGCGCAGAGGAAGATCGCCAGGAAGAAGGGGAAGATGCGTCTCATTCGGTGTGGCATGGCGAGGTCAGCAGCGACTGCAGCAGGCTGCCGTCGGCGAAGATCAACTTGCCGTAGACCTGCAGGCGGCCGCCGACGCATTCGGCTTCGGCGTAACCGACCTTGCGGCCGTGGCGCACATAGGTGCGACCAAATTGTGCTTCGGCGAGGATCGCGGCGCCGTCGCCGCCCGCGATCGGCGGCAGCTGGATTTCCGTGCGATAGCCGTAACGGCCGTGGTTCACCTTTTCGATCGTGAACGGGACCAAGAGCGCCTGCGGCGCGGGCACGGTCTCGTAGGCGTGGGCGATCAGCGCCGGCCGGCCGCCTTCCGGCGGCGCGTTGAAGATCGAGATCGGTGAGCTGATCGTGAAGGGAGGCATGCCCGGCATCTCCACCCGCGCTTTGCCGGTGCCGGTCCCGAGCAGCGCCCCGGCGCAGCGCTTGCGCGCCTCGCCGGGCGTCGTCCCTTCGAGCTTCGCCACGGTGCAGGTCGGCACGCCCTTGAAGTTCAGCTTCCCGTGTTTGTCGAATTCGAAGATCAGCGTCTTCAGCGCCGGCGGCTGGTCGCCGTTGACCGACTTGATCCGGACGATGCTGCCGAAGTGGGCGGGGAGGGTGCCGTGCTCAGGGAAGGCCCGCGGCTGGAATTCGGCCGTCGCCGAGACCTTGAGGTTGCCGATCTGGGTCGTGACCGCGACGGCGACGGCGGCGCAGGCGAGGGCTGCCACGACGGCCGCGGCCGCGAGCACCGCTGCGCGCCGTCCCCTCAATCAGGCTCCCTTGCAGTGTTTGATGATGATCCCGTTGAGTTTCGTGCCTTCGGTGAATTCCGTTTCGACTTTCGCCTGCAGCTTGCCCGCCGGGCAGCTGGCGTTGGCGTAGCTCAGCTTCTTGCCCTTGAAGGTCCAGCGTTTGCCGATCGTCAGCCGGCCTTCGAGCGGGATCCCGGCGCCGCCCGCGATCTTCGGGATCTTCGCTTCGGTGCGGAACCCGAACGGCCCGGCGTGCACCTTCTGGATTTCCACCGGCACGATGTAGGTGGTCGGCGCGGGCACGCTGAGGTAGGCGTGGGCGAGCACGGTCGGATTGCCGTTGTGCGGGGCGGCGTTGAAGATCGTGATCGGCGAGCTCGCCTTGAACGGTCTCTGTTCGGGGAAGGCGATCAGCGCGGTGCCGTAGCCCTCGCCGACGATCGAGCTCCCGCAGACCTTGCGCGCCGTCGCCGAGGTGGTCGCCATCAGCTTGCCTTTCGTGCAATACGGCAGGCCTTTGGTGACGACCGCTCCGTGCTTGTCGTACCAGACGGTCAGCGTTTTGAGGATCGGCGCCAGGCCGCCGTCCGTCGACGCGATATGGCCTTCGCCGTGCAGCGTGATCGGCGCCGTCTCGTGCTTGGGCAGGGTCGTCGGCGTGAAGCCGCCTTCGGCCACGACTTCGACCGGCCCGGCTCGCAAGATGATCGTCGCCAGCGCCACTCCACCCATCAACAGCAATGCAACGACGGTCAGGATTGCCGTCCTTAACACATTCTTCCGCATAGGTTCGCTCCTCCCGTAGCCCCTGGGCGGCAAACTACCACGGGTGGGAAGCAGCAGGAGCAGGGGCAGCAAGCGACCCCGCGGATCGGGCGCGGACCGGAGCGTCCCCTGGCTGCTGCGCCACCCGCGCGAGATCCTCCTGATCGCGGCGATCGTCCTTGCCGCGCTGGCGGTGATCGGCACCGGGGTCGACTCGCGGCTCGACCCGACCACGCTTGACGTTCCCGGCAGCTCCTCGGCGAAGGCCAACGCGATGCTGGAAGAACACTTCGGTGCCTCGGCGCCGTTCGCGATCCTGCTGCGCGGCCCGGCGGACGCGCTCGAAGAACAGGGACCGCGCCTCGTCCGCGCGCTCAGCGAGGAACCGAACGTGTCCACGCTCTCGCCGTGGAGCAAGGGGACGGGGACGGTCGAAGGGCTGCGGCCGACTCCCGAAAAGGCGCTGATCCTTGCCGACTTCCATGTCGACACGAAAACGGCGGTCAACGAAACCGTGCCGCGTCTGGAAGAAATCCTTGACGAAGAAGTGTCGGCGCCGGTGCGGGCGACGCAGACCGCCTACGCGACCCTCTCGCGCGCGCTGCAGCAGGAATCGATCGACGCCGCCGAGCGCGGCGAGCTGATCGCCCTGCCGATCCTGCTGGTCGTCCTGCTGCTCGTCTTCCGCTCGCCGATCGCGGCGCTGATCCCCCTCGGCTTCGGCGCGATCACGGTGCTGGCCTCGCGCGGGATCCTCTACTTCCTCACCAACTGGTTCTCGATCGACGCCTTCGCGCTGACCGTCTGCACGATGATCGGCCTGGCGCTCGGGGTCGATTACGCCCTGTTGATGGTGTCGCGCTTCCGCGAGGAGCTCGAAGCCGGCTCCGAGCCGGTCGTGGCGGCGCGGGAGACGCGGCGCCACGCGGGGCGGACCGTCGCCTTCGCGGGCTCGACGCTCTTGCTCTCGATGCTCGTCTCGCTGCTGATCCTGCCCGGGTCGCTGCTGGTGTCGCTGGCCGGGACGGTGGCGATGGTCGTCGTCCTCAGCGTCACCACGGCGACGCTGGTGGTGCCCGCGATCCTCACCCTGGTCGGCAGGAACGTCGACCGCTGGCGGGTCGGGTCGGCGGCGGACGCCGATCGCTCGGCGGTGATGCGCTTCGTCAACGGCGCGCTGCGGCGGCCGCTGGCGGCGGCGCTGGTGATCGGCGCGATCCTGCTCGCCCTGGCCGGCCCCGCGGTCGGCCTGAAGCTGGGCCCGCCGAGCCCGGAACAGCTCGCCCAGGACGCGCCCGCCCGCCAGAACGCCGAACTCGTCGACCACGCGATCGGCCCCGGCTGGGACGCCCCGTTCCAGGTCGTCGCCAGCAACCCGCACGGCCCGATCACCGACGCGGGCAGCATGGCGGCCCTCGAGCACTTCCAGCACAAGATCGCCAAGTTCAAGGGCGTCAAAGTCGTGATCGGTCCCCAGGCGGCGACCAAGCGGGTGAAGCCCCTGCAGGAATTCGGCAACTCGGCGCTGGCCTCGCGCGGCAACCTCGGGCCGGTCAAGGAACTGGGCAAGCTCGGCAACGAACTGAACGTCGCCGCGGGCGGGGTGGGGGAACTGCGCGGCGGGATCACCGAAGCCAGCGCCGGCGCGGGCCTGCTGGCCGAGGGCTCCGACCATGCCACCGAAGGCGCACAGCTGATCGCGCATGGCCTGGGACGCGCCGCGGGCGGGAGCCAGCGGGCAATCGACGCCCTCGAACGCTTCGCGAAAGGCACCGAAAAGCTCACGGAAGGGCTGCTGGAAGCAGCAGTTGGCGCGCAGACGCTCCGGGTCAGCGCGATCCAGCCCCTGGCTTCGAACCTGCGCTACAACGGCCTGCGCCGGCAGCGCAAGCTGATGCGGGTGCTGCTCGCCGAGGTGAAGGAAACGCTGCCGCCGCTGCAGTCCGCGACGACGGCGACGATCGAAGGACTGCGGAAGGCCGAAGCGGAACTGGACGCGATGGACGTCGGCAAGACCGACGCGCACTACGGCGCCGCGCTGGAAGCGGTCCAGCATGCGCTCGGCGCGGTCAGCGGCACCGATCCGGCGAGCGGCGCGCCGTACCAAGAGGGCTACGCAGGACTCGTCGCGGAAATCGAAGGGCTCCAGCGGCGCCTCGGCAAAGACCAGGAAGAAGCCAAGTACGTAGCCGGCTTCATCCGCTCGACCGTGGAAGAACTGAACACCGCCTCCGATGGCGCCGGCGAACTGATCGAAGGCCTCTACAAATTGCACAAGGGCGCCAACACGCTCTCCCATGGCGCCAACAAACTGGCCAAGGAAGCGAGCCGGCTGGGCAAGGGCGTCGAACGGCTGAGCACCGGGGCTACGTCCCTGGTCACCGGCCTCGGCCAGCTGACCGGCGGCGCCGAAGCGCTGGAACAGAACCTCGCCGCGGGGGCGACCGAAGTGGAACCGCTGGAAACCGGGCTGGCGGAAGCGAGCGCCCAGGTGCTGGAAGGCAAGGCGGAAATCCGCAAGCAGGCGGGCGAAGTGCAGGAATCGACGCCGGGGCTCTTCAACTCGGGGTACTTCGTGCTCTCGGCGCTCGACGGCGCGCCGCCCGGCCCGCGCGAAAAAGCCGCCTCGACGATCGACCTCAACCGCGGCGGCCAGGCGGCCTCGATGCTGGTGATCTCGAAGTACGAATTCAACTCGCCGGGCTCGATCCGGCTGAACCAGGAACTGGCGGCGGCGGCGAGCGAACTGGGCGAGAACGCGACCCTCGAAACCGGCGTCGCGGGCGGCGCGGCGCAGCTGAACGACTACAGCAAGATCACCCGTGACCGGATCCCCTGGATCATCGCGATCATCACCCTCGTCACCTTCCTGGTGCTCGTGGTGGTGCTGCGGGCGCTGCCGCTGGCGGCGATCGCGGTCGGCCTCAACCTGCTCACGGTCGGCGTCGCCTTCGGCATCCTGACGCTGCTCTTCCACGTCCCCGAGGACTGGCCGCTGGGCGGCCACAACTACGTCGACGCGGTCGGCGCCTGCATGATCTTCGCCGTCGTCTTCGGCCTCTCGATCGACTACGCCGTCTTCCTGTTGAGCCGCATGCGGGAGCGCTACGACGCTGGCGACGACAACGCGACCGCGGTCCGTTATGGCCTCGAGAAGACCGCCCGGGTGATCACCGGCGCCGCGGTGATCATGCTGGCGGTCTTCGTCGTCTTCGCCGGCGAGCCGATCGCCACGGTGAGCCAACTCGGCATCGGCCTCACCGTCGCGGTCATCCTCGACGCCACCGTCGTGCGAATCGTCCTCCTGCCGGCCCTGATGCTCCTGCTCGGCGACCGGGTTTGGTGGCTGCCGAGGCCGTTGGCCCGGGTGCTGCCGCGATTTGAGGTGTGAGGGGGGTGGCCGGGCGGGGGTCCGGGCGCCGCCGGCCGTCCGAGGGAGGTCCTGGGCTCCTCATGGGGGTCCTGGCAGGCTGTGACCCCCATGAGGAGCCCAGGACGTGAGGCTTTCGTGAGGGAGGCGTCACAGGGACGTCGCGAAGTCGGACTTCCGTGACGATCGTGTCGGAGAGTCTCCACACCTCGGCCGGATCGTTGACGAAGATGCCGGGAACGTCACACTTTCCGGCCCTCAGAGGCCCCTTTCGGGCCGAAATGGAGGGGTCGAAAACGCGCTGCGTGTTTTAGGGCCCCTATAGGGGGGTCAATACACGCAGCGCGTAGGTCGGTGTTGGACAACACGGGAGAAAGACCGGAGTTCTCGGCACCTCTGTGACGAGGTCTGACTCCCGTCACGGATCCGTGAACCTCCCGTCACCCTCCCGCGCATGTCCCTCCACACCTTCCGCACACCCGCCCCTCTCGCCACGGCCACAGCTTGCCCGGGCCGTGGCGAGAGGGGCGCGTCCGTAATCCGGGCGACAGCTTGCGGGTCCCCGTCCCTTCCCCGGGCGCCAGCCGCCTACTTCCCCTTCGGTTCAGCCTTCGGCGTGCAACTCTGCGTCGTGTCCGCGTTGATCGTGACGCCGTCGGCATAAGTGAAGGCGCCGCGGTACTTCAGCTTCTTCGAGGCCGGGCATTTGGCGTTGACGAAGCTCATCTTCTTGCCCTTGTAGGTCCAGGATTTGTTGATCTTCACCTTGAAGTCGGTGATCACGCCCGCGCCGCCGGCGATCGGCGGGATCGTGACGTCGAGGCGCGGTCCGAAGCCTTCCTTGCCGTAGTTGGAGACGGTGCCGACCAGGACCAGGGTGGTCTGGATCGGGGTGGTGCCGTAGGCGTGCAGGAGAACCACCGGCTTGCCGCCCTGCGGCGCGCCGTTGAAGGCGGTGACCTTGGTCGGCTCGGTGTAGAGGACGCTCAGCGGCAGCAGCGTGATCGCCGAGCCGCTGCCGATCTTCGCCTTTCCGCAGGCCAGTTCGGCCGCTTCGGTGGTCGTGTTCTGCAGCTGCTGCGCGCTGCAGGTGGGCAGCCCCTTGGTCGCCAGCGAGAGGTTCTTGTCGAAGTCGATGACGTCGTGGACGGCCGGGCTCGGCACGCCGTTGGCGGCGGTCGTCCCGGTCTTGACCTCGACGTTGAGGGTCGCCGGCGAAGCTTTCTTCTTGTAGAGGCCCTTCGGCGCGACCGAGGCTTCGATCGACTGCGTGTTGCCGTCGGGTCCGCTGACGGTTTCCCCGGCAAGGGCGGCCGAAGCCGGGATCGCGATCGCCACGAGAGCGGCAAGGCTCGCGATCAGAGTAAGACGCTTGTGCATTGAGATTGCTCCTGGATCGGAAATTGTGCGGCGGACGCCTCCCGTTCCCCAAACCGGTCCGCGGCGCCAGAGTAGCGCGTTGATTTCCCATTAAGCCCCCGTTCGGGCGCCTTTTGGCGGGGATCGCCTCGGATACGATTCCGGCGCCCATCCGCAGGGTCTAGGGGGCCAAAGGGAGGGGCAGGCGACGACCTGTGGCAGCGAAACCCCAAGGCGAGGAGAAACGCTCGGCTCCGAGCCGTGGGACCACTCCTGCCCGGATGGCCGCGATCGCGGCCCTCGCGGTGGTGGTGATCGTCCTCGCGATCGTGCTTCTTTCGGGCGGCGGCGGCCACAAGTACACGTTCTTGTTCCAGAACGCGGGCCAATTGGTGAACGACAACCAGGTGATGGTCGGCGGCTCGCCGGTCGGGAACGTCTCCGGCATCGACCTGAGCCCGGACAACCTGGCCGAAGTCCACGTCGAAGTCGAACAGGAGCTGCACGAAGGGACGACGGCGGTGATCCGCGCGACCTCGCTCTCCGGCGTCGCCAACCATTACCTCTCGATCAGCCCCGGCCCGAACAGCAGCCCGGCGCTTGACGAAGGCGCCACGCTCGGCCTCGCCTCGACCACCACGCCGGTCGACATCGACCAGCTCTTCAACAGCTTCCCGACCAAGGTGCGCGAAGGCCTGCAGAACTTCATCAAGGGCAACGGGCAGATCTACGCCGGCCGCGGCAAGGAGGCGAACGAAAGCTACAAGTACTTCGGCACCGCGCTGAACCGGGCGACCGCCTTCGCGGAAGAACTGAACGCCGACGAACAGCTGCTCTCCAAGTTCCTGGTCAGCTCCAGCAACCTCACCAGCGCGGTGGCCGGCCGCGGCGCCCAGCTGTCGAGCGCGATCTCCAACGCCAACCAGGCCTTCCAGGCGATCAGCAGCCAGAACGTGGCACTGGAACAGACGCTCGAAGAGCTGCCGCCGGTGATGCGCCAGTCGAACACGACCTTCGTCAACCTCCGCGCCGCCCTCGACGACGTCGAACCGCTGATCAACACGGCCAAGCCGGCGACCAAGAACCTGGCCCCGTTCCTCGCCGAACTGCGTCCGGTGCTGAACAAGTTCATCCCCTTCACGCGCAACCTCGGCCTGGCGCTCGACCGGCCCGGCCCGCACAACGACACGACGTCGCTGCTGAAGGAAATCCCGGTGGTTCAGCAGCGCGCCTCGCGCACCTTCCCGCACGCCGAAGCCGCGATCGCCGCGTTCCAGCCGCAGTTGAACTTCGCCCGCTCCTACACGCCGGATCTCTTCAACGCGCTCGGACATCTGGGCGCCGCGGCGGGCGCCTATGACGGCAACGGCAACTACGTGCGGGCGTCGATCTCCGGCGCGAACCTCTTCAAGTACGGCAGCGGCAAGCTCACGCCGATCACCCGCGCCGAACAGTTCAACGGCTTCACCTCGACCTCGACGCCGCGCCGTTGCCCGGGCGGAGCCACGCAGCCCGCCGCCGACGCGTCGAACCCGTACGTCAACCCGCCGCACGGCGGCAGCTCCGTCAACCCGTCCGAATGCAACGTGAACCAGGGGACGGGCGGATGAAAAAGGTGATCGCGGGGCTCCTCGTGGTGGCGGCCGTGGTGGTCGCGATCGTGCTGATCGGCAGCGGCTCGAGCGACGGCTACGTCGTGCGGGCGGTCTTCGACAACGGCTCCTTCATGGTTGCCGGCGAGCAGGTGCGGGTCGCGGGCGCCAACGTCGGCACGATCAAGTCGGTGAGCGTCTCGCTGCCCGGCGAACCGACCGCCGAAGAAGACGGCAAGCTCGTCGACGTCCCCGGCAAGGCGATCATCGAGCTCGAAATCACCGATCCGAGCTTCCAGGACTTCCGCCAGGACGCGGGCTGCGAAATCCGCCCGCAGTCGCTGATCGGGGAGAAGTTCGTCGACTGCCATCCGACCGAGCCGCGCGCGCCGGGCGAGCAGCCTCCGCCGCCGCTGAGGCGGATCCCGTCCGGCGAACCGGGCGCGGGCCAGTACCTGCTGCCGCTCGGCCGCAACCAGACCACGGTCGATCCGGACCTGATCAACAACATCAACTCATTGCCCTACGCGCAGCGCTTCCGGCTCATCTTCAACGAACTCGGTGCCGGCCTGGCGGGCCGGGGTCAGGACCTCGAGGCGGCGATCAAGAAAGCGAACCCGACGCTGCGCTCGGTCGACAAACTCTTCGGCGAGTTGACCGAACAGAAGGATCAGCTCGCCCAGCTCGCCGCCGAATCGCAGGAAATCCTCGAACCGCTGACCCGCGAAAAAGCACACGTGGTCGGCTTCCTCGCCCACTCCGGCGAAGCGGCGGAAGCGAGCTCCGAACACGGCGCCGAACTGGAAGCGGCGCTGCAGAAGTTCCCCACCTTCCTGGTCGAGTTCCGCGAAACGATGAAGAACCTCAAGGAGTTCTCCGACGCGGGCACGCCACTGCTGGAAGACCTCGGCGTCGCCGCCCCGTCGCTGACGAGCGCGACGCGGACGCTGACCCCCTTCTCCGAAGCGACGACGGTCGCGCTGAAGAGCCTCGCCACCGCGGGCGAAGCATCGGGCCCGGTGTTCGCGGAAGCCACCCCGGTGGTGAGGAAGGCGAGCAAGCTGGCGAAGACCGGCGTCGTCTCCACCAGGGAACTCGCCGCCCTCTTCGGCAGCCTCGAAGAAACGAAAGGCTGGCAGCGGCTCACCGAACTCATCTACAACTCGACCGCGGCTTTCAACGGCTTCGATCAATACGGCCATTTCGGGCGTGCCCTGGTGACGTTGAGCAACTGCATTCCCTACGTCACCGGTGCGGGTGGGACCTCGGGCTGCGACGCAAACTTCAACGGCACGAACGCGAGCATCGCCCAGGACTCGAATGCCTCGGTAGCGGAACTGCTGAAAATGCTTGAGAACGCCAAGGCCGAAGCCAGCGGTGGGACGACCGCCGGCTTGAAAGGCTCGAATCCCTCGGCCACGGGGCTCGGCGAAGGTCAGTCAGCCGAACCGTCAGCACCCGCCGAACGCGTCCAAGGCGAACGCGAAGAAGAAGCCGGGCTCGGCGAAGCAAAGCAAACCGAAGGGGGCACCGAACCCCTTCTCGACTACCTCCTGGGCCAATGAGGAATCGCAACGGAGGATTCGCGGTGAGTCCGGTGCTGGTCGGCGCGGTGACCGTGCTGGTGATCATCGTCGCCGTCTTCCTCGCCTACAACGCGAACAACGGGCTGCCCTTCGTGTCGACCTACGACCTGAAGGCGCGGGTGCCGAACGCCGACGCCCTGGTGAAGGCGAACGAGGTGCGGATCGGCGGCGCCCGCGTCGGCGTGGTCAAGTCGGTGGTGCCGGTGCAGCTGAAGAACGGCGGGGTGGAGGCCGAACTGACGCTGAGCCTCGACAAGAGCGCCGAACCGATCCCGAAGGGGTCGACCCTTCTGATCCGGCCGAAATCGCCGCTCGGGCTGAAGTACCTGCAGATCACCCCCGGAACGTCGAACGAACCGATCAAGGCCGGCGAAACGATCCCGGTGCGCTACGCGAAGCCGGAACCGGGCGACATCGACAGGTTCTTCGACATGTTCAACGCGCCGACCCGCAAGGGCATCCAGCGCAACCTGGCGGGCTTCGGCAACGCGCTGGCGGGGCGCGGGCCGCAGCTGAACGAAGCGATCGGCGCGTTGCGCGGGCTGGTCGAACAGGGCGAACCGGCGGCGGCCAACCTGGCGGCGCCGAGCACCAACTTCGCCGGCTTCTTCAAGGCACTCGAGGCACTCTCGGCCACGGTCGCGCCGGTCGCCCAGCAGCAGGCGAGCATGTTCGTCGCCCTCGACCAGACCTTCGCCGCCTTCGCCAACGTCTCCCGTCCCTACATCCAGGAAACGATCGAGAAAGGCCCGCCGACGCTGGAAACGGTGAACGCGGGACTGCCCAAGATCAACCCCTTCCTGCACGACACCGCGCGCTTCTTCACCGCTCTGCGGCCGGGTGCCAAGGCGCTGCAGGAAACCGCGCCGATCATCGCCGCGTCGCTGCGCGCCGGCGTCCCGGCGCTGAACGCCTCGCCGGTCCTCAACAACCAGCTGCTGCCGACCGCCGAAGCGCTGCTGGCGTTCCAGCAGTCGGAAGGCGTCTTCACCGGGTTGGATCTCCTCACCGACCTGAACAAGAACCTCAAGGAACCACTGGAATACATCGTCCCGGCGCAGACGAAGTGTTACTACGGGACGCTGCTGTTCTCGAACCTCTCGAGCTCGAACAGCCAGGGGAACAAGTACGGCAAGTGGTTGAACGTGATCTCGTTCGAGCCGCCGAAAGGGCCCAACAACCAGGGTGGTCAGGCCGCTGCCCCGGCAAACGGCCCGAAAGCCAACCACCTTCACTTCAACCCGCTGCCCCGTACCGGACAGGAAGGCGTCTGCGAAGCCGGCAATGCGAAGTTCGCTCCAGGCAGGACGGTGATCGGTCCGAGCCCCGAATTGCTCGGTAAGGACACGCGCGAATTCGTCACGCAGAAGTCGTCGACGAAGCAAGAAGGGCCGGTCGAACAGGAATGAGCCCCGACGCCAAACAGAGCAAAGCGGCCGGGGCGGCACCGAAGAAACGGCGCCGCGGCAATCCGCGCGTCCCTAACTGGCTGATCGCGGTGATCTTCATCCTGATCTTCACGATCGGCCCGTACCTGGCGTTCACCAAACACATCCCGTTCACCAGCTACGGCTACGAGCTGAAGGCGACCTTCACCAACTCGGCGAACATCTCGCTGAAGTCGCCGGTGCGGATCGCCGGCGTCGAAGTCGGCAAAGTGATCAAGTCCGAACGGGATGGGGACGCCACCACCGTCACCTTCACCGTCGACGACTCCGGTCGACCGATCCACAAGAACGCCTTCGCGACGGTGAAGCCGCGGATCTTCCTCGAGGGCAACTTCTTCATCGACCTCGATCCGGGCAGCCCCGGCGCGCCGGAACTGGGCAGCGGCGGGACGATCCCGATCAGCCACACGTCCACCGCGGTGCAGATCGACGAAGTGCTGACCGCGCTGCAGTCGCCGGTCCGCGCCGACCTCGGTCGTCTGCTGGAGAGCTACGGGCAGGCGCTCACCCACGTTCCGTCCGCGGCCGAAGACGCCGACCAGCTGCCGATGGTCAAAGGCCTCTCCGGCGGGCAGGCGCTGAACAAGACCTTCCAGTACGGCGGCGAAGCGGGCAAATACAGCGCCCAGGTCACCAATGCCCTGACCGGCACCCAGAAGCATGACCTGGCCCGGCTCGTCTCCGGCTCGGCCCGCGCCTTCAACGCCTTCAGCGCCGACCAGGCCGCCCTGCAGGGGTTGATCGACAACTTCGACGTCTTCACCGGCGCGCTCGCCAACCAGTCGGAAAACCTCCGGACCACGGTCCACGAGCTGGCGCCGACGCTGCGGACCGCGCACACCTCTTTGGTCAGCCTCGACCGCTCGCTGCCGCCGCTGCGCACCTACGCGATCGAGCTGACCCCGGCGGTCGCCGAGCTGCCGGGGCTGATCAACGCCTCGAAACCGTGGCTCGCCCAGGTGCGCCCGCTGCTCTCCGGCAAGGAGGCGGGCGGCGCGGTGAAGCTGCTGGCCGAATCGACGCCGGGCCTGGCCGGGGCGACGCAGGCGGGCAAGTCGGTGGCGCTGCCGCAGGCCAACCAGCTCAGCCTCTGCACGACGAAGGTGTTGGTGCCGACCTCCGAACAGCCGATCAACGACCGGTTCAGCGACGGCGGCCCCAATTACCGCGACTTCTGGCGCCTGCTCTCCGATTTCGCCAGCGCCAGCCAGAACTTCGACGGCAACGGCCCTTACCTGCGCGCCCAGGGTGGCGGCGGTCCGGTCCTGCTCGAAGAATTCAATCCGACTTTTGAACTCGCACCGCTGCAACATCAGTTCTCGCGCGTGACGGAAGTGCCACTCGGGACGCAGCCGCAGCTCCAAGGACAGCCTGAAGCGCGCCCGGACGTCCGCTGCGAAACCAACCCGGTGCCCGATGTCAACAGCGGGCCGGGCCAGGTGGGCGCGACCGGCGTGAACGTGGTGACTCCCCGCTGATGGCCACGCAGACTCCAAAAACCCCGCCAACCTCTGAACACCGCAGCCGGATCGGGCACTTCCGCGCCTGGCTCAGCCGGCAGGCCCGCGGGCACCGCACCGACACGATCGCGATCCTCGTCCTCGCCTTCGTCGGCATCGTGATGATGCTCGGGATCTTCACCCAGCAGAAAGCCTCGCTGCCATCGTGGCTGCCGTTCGTCGGCGAAGAATTCAAGAGCATCTCGGCCGAATTCACCACCGCGCAGGCGGTCACCCCCGGTCAGGGCCAAGCGGTCGACGTCGCCGGCCTGCAGATCGGCAAGGTGTCCTCGGTCGACCTCGAAGACGGGCACGCGATCGTCGGAATGTCGATCGAGCCGAAGTACATGCAGCTGATCCACCCCGACGCCCACTTCCTGCTGCGGCCGAAAACCGGGCTCAACGACATGACCGTCCAGATCGAACCCGGCACCGAGAAGGGCCAGGTCGAAGATGGTCACCGGTTCCCGCTGGCACAGACCGAAGCGAACATCCAGCTGGAAGCTCTCTGGAACAGTCTCGACGCCGACACCCGCCAGTACATCCAGCTGCTGGTCGCGGGCGGGGCGCAGGGGATTGGCGGCCGCGGCGTGCAGCTCGGCAACGCGCTGCGGCGCTTCGAGCCGTTCGTCGAGTACACCGCGAAACTGAACAAAGCCATCGCCGGACGGCGGACCGAGCTGGCGAAGGTGATCCACGACTTCGGCGAACTCACCACTGAACTCGGCCGCCACGATTCCCAGATCCGCCGCTTCGTCGGCTCCTCCGAAAAGGCGCTCGGCAACTTCGCCCACCAGCAGGTCTCGCTTGAAGAAGCCTTCGAAGAGTTCCCCGAGACGTTGAAGGTCGCCAAGGAAGGGCTGGCCAGCTCGAACGAATTCTCGACTGTCGCGCTGCCGACCCTCACCAAGCTGATCCCGCAGGCGCAGGCCTCGACGCCCGCATTCAAGGCGACCGAGAAGCTCTTCAGCCAGACCACCGCGCCGATCCGCGACGGCATCCGGCCGTTCTCGCGCGAAGTCCGCCCGCTGCTGACCGCCGCCAACGAAGCGTCGACGCCGTTTGAAAAGACGGTGCGCGGTTTCGGCGAAAGCCTCCACGGGCTGAATTCGTTCTTCAACGAACTCGCCTACAAGCCGAAGGGCAAACAGAGCTACCTCTTCTACCTGCCCTGGGTGAACCACGACATCAATTCAGCCTTCAGCCTCGAAGATGCCGGCGGCGCGCTGCTACGCGCTCAGGTGAACATCAGTTGCACCGGGGCCACCCTGGCAAGCGGCGTCGTCGAACTGACGAAAAAGGAACAGCTGCTCACGTTGCTCGATCTGATCGGTTCACCCCGTGCGCCTGAACTTCCGAACCCCTTCGGGGGGCCGGGCCATTGCGCGGCGTCGAAATCAGCGGCGGAAGAAATCAAATGAGCAAGCGCGCCCCAAGCACCACGCAGCTCGTCGTGATCACGGCCTTCGCCTTGTCATGCTTCGGCATCCTGCTCTTCCTTTGGGTCACCTTCGGCGGCCCGACCCCGTTCAAAGCGAAGAGCTACCAGGTGACGGTGCCCTTCACCGAGGCCTCGCAGCTGGCCGAACAGTCTGACGTGCGGATCTCCGGCGTCGACGTCGGCAAAGTCGAAAACATCGAACTGGGGCCGAACGGCCACGAATCGGTGGCGCTGCTGAACATCGACGACAAGTACGCACCGCTCCCGCAGGGCACGCGGGCGATGCTGCGGACGAAGACGCTGCTCGGCGAGACCTACGTCGAATTGACGCCCGGCTCGAACAGCGAACCGGCGCTCGAAGACGGCGGCGAGCTGCCCGCCGCCCAGGTCGCCGAATCGGTCCAGCTCGACGAGATCTTCCAGGCCTTCGACCCGGAAACCCGCCGTGCCTTTCAGACCTGGATGCAGGAAGCGGCGGTGGCGATCGAAGGCCAGGGGCAGAACCTGTCCTACGCGATCGGCAGCTTCGAACCGACCTTCAAGGAATACGAAGGGCTCTTCCGCGTGCTCAACAGCCAGAAGCTCGCGGTCTCGAAGCTGTTCAGCAACGGCGCCAAGACCTTTGAAGCGCTGCGCGGGCGCGAAGGCGAACTCGCGAACCTGATCCGCAGCTCGAACGAACTCTTCAAGACGACCGCCAGCCGGAACAAGGACATCGAAGCACTCTTCCGCGCCTTCCCGACCTTCGAGGACGAGTCGCGCCTCACCGTCGACCGCCTCCAGAGCTTCGCCACCAACGCCGACCCGCTGTCGAAGCAACTGGTCCCGGTCGCCGAACAGCTCTCGCCGACCCTGATCAAGTTCGGCGAACTGGCGCCGGAAGCGCAGAAGCTCTTCGAAGCGCTTCCCGCCGTGGAGCGCGAGGCCCCGACCGGCTTCCCGGCCCTGCGCAAGCTGTTCCGTGACCAGTTCCCGCCCTTGCTGCGTGCGGTGGACCCGTTCGTCCGTAACCTGAACCCGTTGGTCACGGGCCTTGGTCTCTACAAGAAAGAGGTGACTTCCTTCTTCGGCAACCTCGCCGTCGCGACCAATGCCGAACTCACGGAAACGAATGCCGCGGGCCAGAAGATCCACTTCGTCCGCACCATGGGACCGGTCAATCCCGAATCGATCGCCAGCTATCCGTCGCGTCTCGCCCTCAATCGCAACAGCGCCTACAGCCCGCCTGGTTGGGCTGAAGAACTGCTCCACGGGCTGCCCAGCTTCAACACCGCGAACTGCAACTCCGGCCTCGTGGCAGAACTCGATCCGTCCACGCCGACGAACCCGGCATTCCTCGAACACGTCCGGCGATTCAAAGAATCGGGCGAACCCTTCACCGAAGCAGAACGCATCCCGTTGTCCGAAGACATGTTCAACCGGATCAAGAAATACGCCTTCGGCGAACAGTCAAGCACCGCCGCCGCCCCGACCCCGGCCTGCAGGCAGCAGGAAAAGATCGAATCGATCTACGGCACCGGCGAAAAGACGCAGTACCAGCACACCTTCGAACAGACCGGTCGCTGATGGCGGACCGCCTAGGTCGGGCGGTCCGGACGTAGGGCTGAGCATGCGCATGCTTGAGCACCACCTTTTGGCGCCTCTCCTGACGGTTTCACACGAGGATTTGATGAGCGGTATGGCTATCTACGCCCGAAACGAGCGCCTCGGCGCGTTCGACTCTGTCCTGGTGGCAGCCGCAACTCGACATGGGGCGAGCGCCATCGTCTCCGCGGATCAAGGCTTCTCCAGTGGCGTCGACCTCCGCCACGTCATCCCGGATGCCGAAGGCGTCGCGGGTTTGCTCAACTAGCTCGGATGCCTCAGCTCCGCTGGTAGGTCAGCAGCTGGATGCCGCCGCCGATCGTGCGGGCGTCGGTGAGGCTCAACGGCACCTTGCGGCCGTCGTCGGCGAAGAGGCGCTTGCCGCCGCCGAGGGTCACCGGGAAGACCATCAGGCGGAGCTCGTCGAGGAGGTCGTCGGCGATCAGGCCCTGGACCAGGGCAGCGGAGCCGGCGACCAGGATGACGCCGTCCACCTCATCCTTGACCCTGGCGATGTCCGCGGCGAAATCGCCGGAGAGGACGGTCGTGTTCTGCCAATCGGCCGACTCGAGCGTGGTCGAGTAGACGTACTTCGGCATCGAGTTCATCTTCTCCGCGAACCCGCCCATGTCGGGGTCGCCTTCCCGCTCCGGCCAAGCCGCCGCGAAGCCTTCGTAGGTGACCCGGCCGAGCAGCTGCGCCTCGGCCTCCACCAACTCGTCGAGCTTGAACTTGTCCCCCTCCTCACCACGGTCGATCTCTAAGGTCCAGCCGCCGTGGTCAAAGTCCTCCGAACCGCCGGGATCCTCGATGACCCCGTCCAGCGAAATGAACTCGGTGGCAACGATCTTCCCCATGATGCTTCCTCCTCCAAGTAGTGCGGACGAGTCTCTTTTCCGTCGCGTCTCTACCTAGACGACGAAGCAAGCGGAAACTAATCGACAGCGATCGCGTTGCCGCGGCGGGCGGTTCTCCAGACAACCCTCAGCTGGTCGGGCGCCACATTGAGAAAGGCAAGACCCTCTCCCAGATGATTGGAGATCTCGACCATCTTGCATTCCGGACCGTCGCTGATCACCGTCCCGCTCGTCCCTACCGGCCAGCCGTCGATTGGCACGCGAAACGCGACGACGTCATGTTCGCCGATCGGGAGTGGCGTCCGCTTCTTGTCAGCGGCCTCAATCGCCCTGCTCCGAGCGAAGTCCAAGTCAGGCTCGAGACATTTCCGGACCAGCCGCAGGCGGCCAATCGGAACATCGAGGAAGTCGAGGGATTCTCCCAAATGGCCCAGGATCTCGATCGTTCTGCTGGTTGGGGAAACCGCGACGACAATTCCGGTGGTTCCTATCGGCCAGCCGTCGCATGCTTTAAGCAGCGCCACTTCATCGAGCTCGCTGATCACGGCGACATCCCGTTTGCGGGTGCTCGTCCACGTAGTACTCATCGGTGTTCCCTTCCTCGCAGAAATGCCGTCGTCATCTGCGGCCGTGCCGTGGGCGTGTGAAGCACCCATGCCGTCCGTAACGACGCCGTTCGATGACTGTAGCGTCCAGGTCCTGCTATCTGAAATTGAACCGTGCAGGCCGCTGCGCCCGATGGATGCAGCCTGACCAGTGAAATCGGCGTGCGTGCGATGCCGTTGCGGATCTGTTGCTCCAGATAGTCGACGGAGTCCAAGCCGATTCCCAGCATGACTGCGAACCCGTTGGCCTTCGGCCCGCCCTTGTCGTGGCTGACCAGGAGGGAGTAGCCGCGCAGCTTCTCCTCGATCCCTACGGGTTCGTCGAAGCGCGGCAGGAGTTCACCTGTTCGCGGCGGCCAAGACATGTTCGCGACGCTAGGTCGAAAACACGCACTTGTGGCGCGCGGAAAGTAAGAAGTGTGTGGAGACTCTGTGACGTGATGCGCGCGCCGAGGTCGACTCTCCGGGCGGCGTCCCTGGCGCGTCCCTCTCGGGGGCTCAGGACTGCGCGTGCAGCGCGGCGCGGAAGCAGTAGGTGCGGTAGGGGAAGTCGAACTCGGTGCCGAGGCGCGGGTCGGCTTCGACCACGCGGCGGACGCCGTCGAGGATCTCGCGTCGCCGGCGTGGCGTCGCCGTGATCACGTAGCTGCGCGAGGCGGCCATCTCGACCAGGAGGTCGACGTCCATCGGCCGGTTCCACTCGGCGACGAAGCTCTCGGTCGGGCTGAAGGGCGGGCCGATCTCGACCGCGTCCATGTCCATGACCTCGGCCTCGGCGCTGCCCATCACCTCGCTGAGCTGGGCCACCCAGCCGACACGCTCGTCGCGACGGTTCCAGATCACGCCGAGCGTGCCGCCCGGGCGCAGCACCCGCGCCGCCTCGGCCTTCGCCCGCTCCGGGTCGACCCAGTGCCAGGCCTGGGCGACCGTGATCGCGTCGACGCTGGCGTCGGGCAACGGGATCTCCTCCGCCGTCCCGGCCAGCGTCCGCACCTCGGGCAGCGCCGCGGCGAGGCTCTCGCGCATCTCCGGCAGCGGCTCGACCGCGACGACGTCGAGTCCCCGGGCGGCCAGCGACCTGGTCAGCTTGCCGGTCCCGGCGCCGAGGTCGAGGACCGTGCGCGCGCCCTCCGGCACGAGCCAGTCGACGGCCGCGTCGGGGTAGCCCGGCCGCGATCGCTCGTAGATCTCGGCGGCCGCTCCGAACGACCGCGCTCGCACCGCCTTGTCCGCGTGCTTCCCAGGCACGGGGACGATCCTATGCCGTGCGGGCGGCGTGGGGAGCGCGCCCTCGCCGGTCTTCGTGAACATCTCGCAACTCGCCCGTCACTGAATTGGCCCAATCGCGTCTTGAGCCGCGCGCATTTCCTCCCTTGGCTCCGGCGCATGGCGAAAAAGCGAAGGAAATGGCAGCGGGGAAAGTTCACCGGGCGACGCGAGCCGATCTGGGATCCGCTCCTCGAAGTCCTCCCCGAGGACATCGACGACTTCATGTGGATGGGCGAGACGCGTCTCACCGACGGTACCCAGATCCAGTTCTACAAGCACTACTGGACCCGCCGCTACCTCTTGCTCGATCTCGGCGGACGGACCTGGATCCAGAAGGACGACGACCGCTACGAAGAGGCCGACGATCCCGGCTGGATGCTCGACCGTATCTTCCGATTCGGCGAAACCCGCCGTGATATCGTCAGACGAAATGAGTGGATCGACAGCGACAGAATCAGTTGGGCTCGCTCCGCGACGAAGCACCGCATCTCCCGCGAGCGCTCGTTGCACATCGTCCGGCACGCGGGCGTCTGTCGCCGTGACAGTGAGTATCCGGATGAGTGGTACGACGATCCACGCTTCCTGTTCCTCGGCGCCGACCTCGAGGGGATGCCGCTCGAGGTGGTCGCGGTCGCGCCCGAGGACGGCTCGCTGGTGATCATTCATGCGATGCCGCTACGGAAGCGGTACCACGGTTGGTACGAGGAGGCAGCGAAATGGGAAAAGTGAAAAAGCGACTGAAATTGAAAGATGGCGAGTGGGTGACGAGGGGCGGGACGGTGGTCACGCCGGAGATCGAAGAGCGCTGGTCGAAAGAATGCGAGGAGGGATTTGACCTCTCGACCTGGACCACGGTCAGGGTCGGTCGGCCGCCGCTCGACGGGGAGCGCGTCTCGGAGCGGATCACCATCCGCATCCCGCCCGACCTCTACGACGCCGCCAAGGCCAAAGCCGAGAAGGAAAAGCGCTCGATCAGCAACCTGACCCGCGAGGCGCTGCAGCGGTATGTCGAGGATTAGCCGCCTCCTCGTCGTGCCGTTCGCGGTCCTCGCCCTCGCGGGCGGCGTGGTCGCCACCGCGGCGGCCGCCCCGAAGCAGCCGAGCGAACCGTTCTTCCCCCGCAGCGGCAACCGCGGTTACGACGTCAAGCACTACGACGTCAACCTCGGCTACCAGCCGCGCAGCGGGATGCTCACCGCGCGCGACGTCGTCGAGGCGCGGGCGACGACCGGGCTGCGCAAGTTCTCGCTCGACCTCGACGGGCTGAAGGTCACCTCGGTCAGCGTCGACGGCGAAGCGGCGGAGTACAGCCGCGGGCGGGGGAAGGTGAAGATCGTCCCGGCGACGCGGATCACCAAGGGCGAAGCGTTCACGGTCGAGCTCCGCTATCAAGGGACGCCGCGCAAGGTCATCGATCCGGACGGCTCGACCGAGGGCTGGTACCGGACCAAGGACGGCGCCGTCGCGGTCGGCGAGCCGGTCGGCACCGCCGCCTGGCTGGCCTGCAACAACGCCCCCCGCGACAAGGCGAGCTTCGACATCGAGATCGCCGTCCCGGCCGGGGTCAAGGCGGTCTCCAACGGCAGGCTCGTGTCGCGGCATCGGGTGGGCGGGCGGGTGCGCTGGTCGTGGTCGGAACCGAAGCCGATGGCGACCTACCTCGCGCTCGTCGACATCGGCAACGGCAAGCTGGTCCAAGGGCACGTCGGCAAGCTGCCGACCTGGACGCTGGTCGACCCGCAGTTGGCGAAGGCCTCGCGGGCGGCGATCGGCTCGCTGCCCGAGATCATCCGCTGGGAGTCACATATATATGGGCCCTACCCGTTCGCCGCGGCGGGTTCGGTGGTCGATGTCGCCAAGCTCGAATACGCGCTGGAGACGCAGACGCGGCCGATCTACGCGTTCGCGCCCGACCGCACCACGGTCGTCCACGAGACCGCGCACCAGTGGTTCGGCGACTCGGTCAGCCTCGAGCGCTGGCCGAACATCTGGCTCAACGAGGGCCTCGCGACCTGGACCCAGTGGTACTACGCCGAGCAGCACGGCGGCCGCAGCGCCCAGCAGGTCTTCGCCGAGCTCTACCGCCGCCCCGCCTCGGCGACCGGCTTCTGGGACCCGCCGTCAGGCCACCCCGGCCAGGCCAAGAACCTGTTCGCGGTCTCCACCTACGTGCGCGGCGCGATGACCCTGCAGGCGCTGCGCACCAAGATCGGCACGCACGACCTGCTCCGCATCCTGCGCACCTGGGCCACCGAGCGCCGCTACGGCCACGGCGACATCGAAGACTTCATCGCGCTCGCGAACCGCGTGTCCGGCGAGCACCTGCGCGGCTTCTTCCACCGCTGGCTGTTCGAGCGCGGCAAGCCCTAGCTCAGTACCACTTCCCGCGCGCGAAGCCGCCGAAGGCGATCAGCCCGATCAGCAGGACGATCAGCCCGATCCAGAAGCTCCAGACGATCATCAGGACGATCCCGATGATGACCAGGATCCCGCCGAGCGAGATCCCGCCGACTCCTCCTCCGGTGCGGTCCCTAGCTGCCATTTCCTTCCCTCCGTTCCAGTTGACCGAGACGCCCTGCCAGTACCCCTGGATCGGATTTGTCAACCAGTCACGCCGCCGCTCCTACTGGTCGATCAGCGCGCCGGCGCTGACGTTCACGGTCGCCGCGGTCATCGTCCGCGCCCGGTCGGAGGCGACGAAGGCGGCCACCGCGCCGACGTCCTCGAGGGTCGCGGCGCGTCCCGTCAGCGTCGCCGCCGCGAGCGCCTCGCCGAGCTGCTCGCCCCCCTCGAAGTCCGCCGGGACCGACTCCGGCACGCCGCCCGTGCGCAGCGTCACGAACCGCACCCCGGCCGCGCCGAGCTCGCTCGCGTACTGGCGCCGCATCGCCTCGACCGCGTGGAGCGCCACCTGGAAGCCGCCGATCGAGTAGTCGCGGACCGGATCGCCGGAGCCGCCGAAGAAGAGCACGACCCCGCCGTCCGTCATGTGCGGCACCGCGGCGTTGACGGTGAGGAAGTTGGAGCGCACCGCGGTCTCGATCGGCCGCATGAAGTCCTCCCAGCCCATCTCCACCAGCGGCGTCCCCTGCACGTCGCCGACCGAGATCAGGTTGAAGGACACGTCGAGCCGCCCCGCCTCCCCGGCGACCGCGTCGACGAATCCGCGCACGGCCGCCGCGTCCAGCGCGTCGACCTCGAGGCCCCGCGCCGATCCGCCCGCGCCCTCGATCTCCGCCGCCAGCGCCTCGGCCTTCGCGCCGGTGCGGTCGCCGACGAACACCCGTGCCCCCTCGGCGCCGAACGCCCGCGCCACCGCGCCTCCGATCGCCCCGGCTCCATAGACCACCGCGACCTTCCCTTCCAGCAGCATCTCGACCTCCTGACTCTCGTGCGGCGGGGACTCCTTCCCGCCCTTCCGGTCTGACGACGAACACCGGCCGGCGGTTTCGACATGTTTGACATGTTCCGTTTTGGGTGAGCTACCCTGACCACTCGGATACCAGACTCATAACTGGGAGGTTTAGATGAGCGCTCTGATGGGCGAGGTGCCGCCGGACTGGTACGTGGACGCCTATTCCGCGGCCACCTCCTTGCTGCCGTGGAACGACGATCCCGACGAGGACCTCGAGCGGGCGCTGCGGATTCTCGAACCCCCGTCCGGGTCGCGGATCCTCGACCTGGGCTGCGGCACGGGGCACCACGCATTGGAGCTCGCCCAGCGGGGCTTCGGCGTGTTCGGGGTCGACATCTCCGAGGACCTCATCACCTACGCGGACGAAATCGCGTTCGCGAGCGCGGATTCCGTCGGCGATCTCCTCGACCTCGAGTACCTTCACGGCGACCTCCGTGATCTCACCTTCGCAGGTGAGTTCGACGTGGTGCTCAACCTCCATGGCGGCGCGATCGGCTATCTGGAGGACGACGCCGAGAACCGGAGGACGTTCGAGACGATCGCCCGCTGCCTGCGCCCGGGGGGTCGCACGTTGATGCAGATCCCGAACGTCTTGTTCGCCGAAAGCGCGCTGCCGGCGAAGACCTGGACCGAGGGGCGATACGCGATCGAACTCCTCGATCGATACTGGAACGCCGAGAACCGCTACGTGGAAGGGTGGATGGTGCCGATCATCCTCGACGATCCGGCGTCGATGCGCGAGATCCCCTTCCGCCAGCGGCTCTACTCGGTGGAGGAGCTCTTCGAGCTCTTCTGCGCCGTCGGGATGTCGCTCGAGGCGGTTCTCGACGACACGGGCCTTGCGTCCGCGCCGACCGAGGAGCAGTCCGAAATCTTCGTCCTCGCCAGACGGAACTGACCGCGCGCCGGCACCGAGCCCGACTAACGAGCATTCCACGACCGGCGGGGCTGGCGCGGACCAGCCGGGTCCGGGGCGTCGGCGGCCGTCCGAGAGGTGCGGGGGGGTCCTGGGCTCCTCATGGGGGTCCTGGCAGGCTGTGACCCCCATGAGGAGCCCAGGACGTGAGGCGTTCGTGAAAAAGCCGGCACAGGGACGTGAGGAAGTCGGACTTACGTGACGATCCGGTCCGGAAGCTTCCACACCTCGGCCCGATCGGTCACAGAGATGCCGGGAACGTCACACTCTCCGGCCCTGGGAGGCCCTTTTCGGGCCCCAGATCAAGGGCCCGGAACGCGCTGCGTGTTTTAGGGCCCCTATAGGGGGGTCAATACACGCAGCGCGTAGGTCGGTGTTGGACAACACGGGAGGAAGTGTGGAGTTCCCGACATCCCTGTGACCACGTCTGACTCCCGTCACGTTTCCGTGCCACCCCCGACGCACTCCCGTGAGGCCCCCGTGCAGGTTCTTCCGCTCCCGCACACCCGCCCCTCTCGCCACGGCCACAGCCTGCCCGGGCCGTGGCGAGAGGGGCGCGTCCCCTTCCCGGGCGCCAGCTTGCGGGGCCCGGCACCGTGCCTGGGGCATATCGCTCGCGGAACCACTTGTCTAGGCTGGCGTGTCGGTGGAGCTGCTCGAGAGCAAAGTCGCCTACGAGGGCTACGGCGTCGACGTGGAGATCCGCCGTTATCGGCGCGTCGACGGCACCGAGGTCGAGCGCCAAGTCATCGACCACCCTGGCTCGGTCGCGATCCTCGCCCACGACGACGAGTTCGTCTACCTCGTCGCCCAGCCCCGCGAGGCGGTCGAAGAGGACGCCCTGCTCGAGATCCCCGCCGGCACGCTCGACCGCGACGGGGAGACCGAGCTCGAGTGCGCCCGCCGCGAGCTCGCCGAGGAGGCGGAGCTGGCCGCCGCCGAGTGGACCGAGCTGGCCAAGATCTACCCGAGCCCCGGCTACATCTCCGAGCTCGTCACCATCTTCATCGCCACCGACCTCTCCCCGGCAAGCGGCGAGCGCGACGCCGACGAGGCGATCGACATCGTCCGCCTGCCCGTCACCGAGCTCGACGAGGCGCTGCCGCGAATCCGCGACGCCTCCACGCTGATCGCCCTGATGGCGCTTCGCGACCGCCTCGCAAGCGACCGGCGCTAGCGCTTCTCCAGATCCTGCCCCGCGCGCCGCTCTTCGCGCCGGTGCCGTCGCCAGACCGGCCCGATGTAGCCGATCAGCATCCCGATCAGGACGAAGACCGCGAGGACGATGATCAGTGGCGCTTCGAAGCTGGCGAACAGTACTTCGATCTCCGTGCTCTGGCTGTTCTGCAGGCACACGACCACCACCAGCACGATCAACACCCCGACGATCCAGGCGCGCCAGTTGGTCGGCTTCTTCTCCTGTGGTCCCATCGGGCCAGATTAACTAGCCTGGCGCCCCAGATGGCCACCTCGCCGATCGACGCCTACCTGGCCCGCCTCCACGAGACGTGGCTGGCCGACGGCACGGGCGCGGTGGCCGACTACATCTCGCCGCTCGCGCTCGCCGACCCGGAATCGTTCGGGATCGCGATCACGACGACCGAAGGCCACTGCTACGAGGTCGGCGACTCGCGCTCCCGCTTCACGATCCAGTCCATCTCCAAGCCACTCACCTATGGACTGGCGCTCCGCGATCGCGGCTTCGATGCCGTCGACGCGAAGGTCGGCGTCGAGCCCAGCGGCGAGGCGTTCAACTCGATCAGCCTGGCGCCCGGGAGCGGTCGGCCGCTCAACCCTATGATCAACGCCGGGGCCATCACCTCGACCTCGCTGGTCGCCGGTGAGACGGCGGCAGAGCGGGAGCGGCGGGTCGTCGATTTCTACGGGCGCTTCGCCGGGCGCTCGCTCGCCGTCGACGCCGAGGTCTACGAATCGGAGCGCGACACCGGCCACCGCAACCGCGCGATCGGGCACATGCTGCGCGCCTTCGGCGTGCTCGAGGACGACCCCGAGGAGGCCCTCGACCTCTACTTCCGCCAGTGCTCGGTGAGCGTCGACTGCCGCGACCTGAGCCGGATGGCGGCGACGCTGGCGAACGGTGGCGTCAACCCGCTGAGCGGCGAGCGCATCTTGGGACGCGCCATCGTCGACCGGGTGCTGAGCGTGATGACGACCTGCGGGATGTACGACTCGGCCGGCGAGTGGGTGGTCGATGTCGGCATGCCCGCGAAGAGTGGCGTCGGCGGCGGGGTCCTCGCCGTCCTGCCCGGCCAGCTCGGCATCGCCGTTTTCTCACCGCCGCTCGACCGCCACGGCAACAGCGTCCGCGGAGTGGAGGTCTGCCGGCAGATCTCGACCGATCTGAACCTCAACCTCCTCCACGTCGCGCGCTCTTCGCGCTCGGCGGTGCGCCGCACCTATGCCGTCGCCGACGTCCCCTCGCGCCGCCGTCGCCCCGCCGCCCAGTCGGCGGCACTGGCCGAGCTGGGATCCCGCGGCGTCGTCCAGATCCTCCATGGCGACCTCGTCTTCGCGGCCATGGAGACCATCGTCCGCGCGATCGTCGAACGCTCGGCCGAGATCGACATCGAGATCCTCGACCTGACCGAGGTGACCGAGCTCGACCTCGGCGCCGGCCGCCTCCTCCTCGGCCTGGCCCAGTCGATGGCGGAGGACGGCGGCACCTTGGTGATCGTCGCGCCGCCCCACGGCGACCTCCTCGACGGCCTCGACACCGACGGCCTCGAGCTCTTCCCCGACCTCGACCGGGCGACCGAGTGGTGCGAGGAGCGCCTGCTCGCCGGCCATGGAACCGAGCCCTCCCGGCCGCCGCGGGTCAGCCTGGCCGAGCATCGACTCGCGGGCGGACTCACCCCGGCACAGCTGGCGAAGCTAGAGGAGGTTCTCGTCCCCCTCCGCTTCGCAGCCGGGGACGCGATCTTCGCCGTCGACGACCCCGCCGACGCGGCCTACTTGCTCCTCGATGGCGAGGTGACCCTCGAGCTGGAGATCGGCAGCTCGCGCCGTCGCCTCGCCACCCTGACGCCGGGCCTCTCCTTCGGCGAGTTCGCCTTCGTCGACTCCACCGCCCGCCCGGTCTCCGCCCGCGCGGAGACCGACGGCGAATGCCTCGCCTTCACCCTCGAGGCCTTCGAGGAGATCGGCGACCGCGAGCCCGCCCTCCAGGCAGCCTTCCTCCGCAATCTCCTGGCCGGCTACTACGAGATCATCGGCCGGACCACGCGCGAGATCGGCTCCCTCGCCGGCCGCCCCTGACGGACCCCTCCCGCCAAGCGGTCTGAACCCGCCCAGGGCAGGCTCCGTATATCGGCACCAAAGCGGACCCCATCCGCGACCAGCTCGTCCAACAGAGGAGAAAAACATGCTCAAGCGAACCGCAGCAGCAACCGGCGCCGCCCTTGCCCTGGCGTTCGGCGGCACCGGCGCGGCCCTGGCCGCCAACGGCGCCGACGACCCGCCCGCCCACCACCAAGAGCACCAAGGCAAGGGCCACCACGGCAAGCACCATCACCACGGCCGCCACCACCATCACGGCAAAGGCGACGACCACGGCGGCCGCGGCAACGAGCCCGGGGACGACAACGGCGGGATGACCGAAGCCCCACCCGCTGGCGAATCCGGCTACTGAGGCGGTTAGGGTCTGGAGTCGCGGACAGTCGATCAGAGTTCAGTGGTCACGAGGGCGCTGACCCTCCACTGACCGTCTTCCTTTGCCAGCGGCAGTGCGTAGTCCTTACCGTCGTTGCCGTGGTAAAGGGCGTAACCGCGGTCCCCCTTGATGCGGAGGACGGCGATCGACCCGGAAAGGGTGTCTTTGCGGATTTCCTTGCTGCCGGAGAGCGGTTCGGCGAGCTTCTTCAGCGCGGCCGGGCAGCCTTGGTGATCCTTTGCGTTCGGGATTTCCTTGATCGCGTGCATGTTGAGGGTCTGGCACTGGGTGGCGAAGTCGGCGTCCTGCCTTGCCTCCAGGCTTTCCACCACGACCGTGTTCGCGGTTTCGCGCTCTTCCTCCGACGCTTCTTCTCCGAACTTCGCGATCGTGTTCTTCCCCTTCGGTTTGAGGAATTCGGCGCTGGCTTCCCCGTTGCCGGATTGCGAGGCGGTGTTTGACGATGACGACGATCCGCCACCGCAACCGGACACGATTGCAGCGAGGCAGACGATCACCAAGATGAGCCAGCCCCAGGCGCGCCTGGACGTCGGGTTCGGTCGTCTACACATCCGAACCGCTCCCGAAGAGTTCCGGCGAGGGGATTCCGATGAGGTCTCCCCGGAACCGCTTGCGAGTCCCATAGACGACCCACGTGGTGTCGATTTCGCCGATTTCCTGCTCGACACGAAGCTGCTCGGGATGCTGCTCCGCGTATTCGAGGTGCGTCAGACCCGCTTCGTAGCGCCCCTCGAGGAGCTCACGTGCGACGATCGGCTTGGACACCACATCGACGATCTCCTCCCATCTGGTTTCGTCGATATAGCCGGCGGTCGCGGGGACAAGGCCAAGGGACTTGGGCCTTGCCACCTCGCGCCGACTGAGCACTGCCAAGGCTTTCGTGGGATAGACGAACGTATCCACGACGAAGATCTCGTCCCAGTACCGCTCGGTGACCTTGTGCACGAGCGGATGCGCGCTGCATTGGATGAGGAACGCTCCCTCGCGCCCTCGGATCCTCTCCAAGCCATCGAAGAAATCTTCGATGAAGTCGATGGCGAAGTCGTGGACCCCTTGGAAGTCCATGTAGGCCTGGGTCGCGCGCTCGTGGCAGGTCCCGGCAGGGCCGAGCGTCACCAGCGTCACCATCCCTGAGTCTTTCCCGCCGCCTTCCACCAAGATGCACAGGCTAAGTCGATTAATTGCCGAAGTCAATAGCAAAGAGGGATTGCGCGCACGGTACCCATGCCTAGATCGCTCGGTACGTATACATAGATAACCAAGAACGATAAGGTCTTCCTTTGTGGTGGGGTCGGGGATGGCGCGACCAGAAGCCTGGAGATCTCAAAAGTCCACGCAGCTCTTAGTCGTCGGCACCCGAAGGCACGACGATGATGAGTTGTACAAGAAGCTGCAGCCCGGCCCTGGGCTCTCTTCCGAGCAAGTCCTCGCGCACCAGCGCGCGCGTCTCTGTGGCGCGATGCTCGAATTGGCTGCGGACCAAGGCGTTCGTAACGTGACCGTGAGAGGCCTCACCGCGCGGGCCGGGGTTTCGACGCGCGCCTTCTACGAATGCTTCGCCAATGCAGAAGCTTGCTTCGGCGCCACCTACTCACGCATCGTTCACAACCTGCTGGCGGGCGCGATCGAGATGCCTCCCGCCGGCGAGGCCGAGGTCCGGGCGTGCGCTCGCGCCCTCCTCGCGTCGCTGGCCGAGAACCCGGACGCGGCGAGGCTTGTGCTCGTCGAGTCCCAGTTGGCCGGGCCGGCGGCCCGCAAGGAATCGCTCGGAGCCGTAACCGCCTTCGAGCGTTTGATCAGAGAGGGGTTCTCGATTGAACCGAATCCCGTGGTCCCGCCTCCGCGCGTGGTGCGAGCCATTGCGGGCGCGGCGATATGGATCGCCCGTTCACGCCTTCGGAGCCGACCGACGGCCCTTGACGGGGTAGCGGATGAATTTGTCGATTGGATGCTGGCATTGCGGGACAGTCAGGTCGAACGATTGCCGGTGATCGACCGGTTCCGAGCAATGGCGGCCTTTCGCCCGCCGGGCCGCGAGCCGGTCGGCGAGGAGCGCGGCTTCCTGCTGACGGCGGCGGCGAAGCTTTCCGCTGCCGAGGGCTACGACAGCTTGACCGTGCCCAGGATCCGACGCGAGGCCGGAGTTTCGCGCCGTAGCTTCGACGCGAATTTCGGCGGGGTCGCCGAGTGCTTCCTGGAGGCGGTCGAGACGCGAACGAAGGCAGCCGTGCGGGGCGCGGAATCGGAGGCCAAGCGAGCCGCGAGCAGCTGGGAACGGGCGCTGGTCCGGATCCTGTCGTCCCTTTGCGCGGGCGTCGCCCGAGACCCAGGTTTCGCCCGCCTCGCCTTCCTCGAGATCTTGGCGCCCGGTCCGGAAGGACTCGTCAAGAGCGAGCAGATCGTCAACTACTGGAGCGAACGCCTGCGCCGAACGGCTCCGGTGGAGCGTCGACCGGGTCCGTTCGCCGCCGAGGCGTCGGTGGCGGCGATCTGGAGCCTGACCCAGTGCGAGGTTCTTTCCGGAAGGGGACGCCGTATCGACGAGGCGATCGCGGAGATGGCATTTGTGCTCTTGGCTCCGATGACCGGCGCCCGCCCGGCGGGCCGGGCGATCCGCGCGGAGTTCGACGAGTCCATAGCGAACAGATAGAAAACAGCAATCACAAACAGTTGACGGATCGGGGGTCCCTGTACGAGAGTCCGGCGAACAGGGGGCCGTGCGAGACGGGGGAAGAGCTATCGAGTCTGCGCGGCCGTAAACACGCAACGGACCTGCCGACGCGCTGGTGGGGAAGTGCAGGGGAGTTGGGAGAAAGTCATGAATGTGAAATCAGGCGCCAGATGGCTCGCGGCGCTGCTGTGTATAACGGCGCTCGCGGGGCTGCAGGCAGCCAGCGCATCGGCACACACCGGGGAATGGGCGAAGTTCAACTATTGCCCGACTACGCAAACCGGAGTGGTCAAGTGCATCTACTCGCTGACCGAAGGCGGCGAAGTGGTGCTCGGCAACAAGAAAGTTCCGATCGTCAACCCGGTCACTCTCCAGGGTGGCCTGTCAAGTCCGACCGCGGGAGTGCGGACGATGTTCGCCGCGACCAACGGCGAAACGCTATCGAAGACGCCGGAGCCGGTGCCGGGTGGTCTGCTCGGGATCGTGCCACCGGAAGATTCGCCGTGGCTGGTCAAGCGGCTGTCAGCCTTCTTCTTCGAAAACAGCCTCACCGGTGTCAACGCGACGCTGGAATTGGCAAAGCCGGCCAACGAAGTCCAGCTCAACGAAATCAATCTGGCCTTCGAAGAAGGTACGGCGCTGAAGCTCCCCGTCAAGGTTCATCTGGAAAATCCGTTCCTGGGGAAGAATTGCTATGTGGGTTCCAGCAGCGCACCGCTGATCTGGAACTTGACCACCGGGGTAACCAGCCCGCCGGCGGGCATCGAAGCGATCGCTGGATTCGGCGGTGAAGCCGAATTCAAGGAAGGCGGTGCGCTCGTGCAGATCAACAACGCCAAGCTGGTCGAAAACAACTGGTCGGCTCCGAAGGCGAGCGGGTGCGGCGGAATCCTCTCCTTCCTCGTCAACCCGATCATCGACGCCCAGATCGGGCTGCCCACCGCGGCCGGTCATAACAAGGCCGTCCTGGAAACCACGAACGACCTCGCCACGGTAGCGGCGGTCAACTCCCACTGAGCTGGCGAGTCGACAAGGAGATCTAGATCATGAGAACCAAGACGATTGGAGTGATCCTGGCGGCCGTGCTCGCCACGCTTGCCCTAGGTTCGGTGTTTACGGCAAGTGCCAGCGCGGCACCTCAGTGGAACTTCGCCGGTACGGCACTCACTGGGAAAGAAGACATCCTCGGAGCTGCGATCAGCAGCAGCATGACCATCCCCGGGATGACCACGACGTGTGATCACTTCCTCTACAACATGCAGATCGAAAACAGCGGTGGGGCCGGCAAAGGAAAAATCGACGAACTCCCGCTGTTCGAATGTCACACCAACACCCCGGCATGCACGGTGGAAGCGATCGAAGCGAAGGCTCTCCCGTGGCCGACGCACCTGATGACGGTCGCGGAAAAACCGTACCTGTTCGTCGAAGGCATCGAAGTGGGCATTCTCTACGGGGGGGCGGAATGTGCTCTCGGAGAAGTCGAAGTGCCGGTCAGGGGAACCGCCGGTGGGTTGCTCAGCAACGAAACCGAAAGCGCGACGTTCAACGCGTCGACGTTCTCGGCGACGGGCGCCAAACTCAAAGTCGGCAGCACGCCGATCGAATGGAATGGCGTCTTCCCTACGGAAGCATTTGAATGGCACCGGGAAGAATCACTCTCGGTGGAATAGCCGCCGCGGCGGCTTCCATTGCCCTTGCGGTCTCCGGGTGCGGAGGGGGTTCCTCCTCCGCACCCGGGACTACGGGCGGCGGGTCCGCAACGGCGCCCTCGAGCGCCGCGTCGCAGCCTGCCGATGGAGGCAGCTCCGACGCGACCGCGACGAAGACCGGCGAAGGAAGCGCGAGTAAGGCAGCTGCGCCAGGTGACAAATCTGCGCCGGGCAGGAGCCCAGGCAAATATGAAAAGAAGCACCCGCCGCTTGAGCTGCCGACCGGTAAGCCGGAATCCGGGCCTACCAAGGCCCAGCAGGAAAGAGTCCCTACCGCGGACATCAAGGTGACGATCCCCGACGGGCTCACGACCGCGAACACCTGCAATGGCAAGAACACCTCTCCGGCGATCTCCTGGCAAAACGTCCCACCCGGAACCGCCGAACTGGCGATCTTCGCGATGAGCGTCAAGCCGGTCGATGGCAAGCTCTACTTCGACTGGGCCCTCGCCGGGGTCGATCCGAATCTGTCGGAACTGAAGCCGGGCGAGGTGCCGAATGGCGCGGTCCTGGGCCGCAACGGCGCCGGTCAGAACGGCTATTCGCTTTGTCCCGCGGGATCCGCGGCAGAAACCTACATCTTCTCTGTTTACGCGCTTCCTGACAGCCTCTCGGCGAAGCCGGGGTTCGATCCGCTGGCTCTGCGCAAGCAGGCCACCCGGGCATCGGAGGAGGTGGGCCTGGCGGCCGCGACGTTCCAGGGCTGATACTCCACAGGTCCTTGATTGCTCAGTTCCTCTGTGCTAAAAACCCAGGGCATTGGTCGGCTGGAATGGGAGGGAGCCTTTGTTCGATCTACCAACGGCGGCGCGGGCAAGCACGGAAAGAGATTCGTCAGTCGCCTACCGTCGCCTCAAACCCGGTCCGGGGAAGGCGCCGAAAGCAGTCGAATCAGACCAGCGGGATCGACTCCATCGAGCGATGGTTGATCTCATCTCATCGGGCGGGCGGCAGGCGGCGACGGTGCGCAGGCTGACGAAGCTGGCGGGCGTTTCGACCGCGACGTTCTATTCGCTGTTCGATGGAACCGACGAGTGTTTGGTCAGCGCGTACGCGTCGCAGATGGACCGGGTGCGCGAGAGGATTGCGGCGACGCGCACCTCGTTCAGTTGCAGTCGGTGGCAGGACGAGCTTGTCCTGCGAGCGCTTCTGCATGCGCTCCTCGAGGATCCCAAGGTGGCTCGGTTGATTCTGGTCGACGTCTTCGACGGAGGACCTGCGGCCATCGGTTCGATCCGGACCCAAGAGACATTGCTCGAGGCCGAGCTGCGTGAGGCCCTCGACCGGCGTGAGCGGCAGGTCTCACCGCTCGCGGTTGCCTGGGTGGTCGCCGGACTGCTGCACGGCGCCCGTCAACTGCTCGCGGCGGCGCCGCGGTTGATCTCTCCCGACACGACAACCACCCTCGTTCGTTGGGCGCAGACATGTCTGGCCGAGCGGGATCCAGGCTGCCACGTCCCGACCTCGTCCCATGCCGCGATGCTTCCGACGGAGCTCCGCACCCTCGTGCGGCGGCCGCCTCGAGAGGGCGAGACAGATCTGTTCGTCAACGCTGTGCTCAAGTTGTCGTGTGGCGATGGTTACTGGAAGCTATCCGTGGCTCGGGCGAGCCGGATGGCCGGAATCCCGGCGACTCGGTTCAAGCGCTACTTCGGGAACCTCGATGAGGCGTATCTGCTCGCCGTGGATCGGACCGCCAGGGGTCTCTTTTCGGGTTTCTCCTCTCGAACACCCGACCGTGTCCGTTCATGGAGGCAGGCCTCGTTCGAGCAGTTTGCCTCGTTGTCCGCGCGCCTTGCGTCCACCCCGAAGGTCGCAGGCCTGGTCTTCAGTGGCATCCTTGCCCCTGGTGCCGACGGCCTCACACGCAGGGAGGCCCTGATCGACGAGCTGGCGGCGACATGGCGTTCGTCCGTCCCGGCTCGCGAGCGGCCTTCGGCCCTCTTCACGAAGGCGTCGATGGCTTCCCTGTGGAGCGCTTTCGCGCGGGCTACGGAACTCGGCCGGACTGAGGTGCTCGCGGAGCAGGCCGAGACAAACGCTCATTTCTTCCTCGCTCCGATGCGGGGGCCACGGATTGGCGAGCCTTCTGCCGGACGAATCGCGGTGTCAGCTGGCGCCTGAAGCGGAGTCGATGTCCCACGCGCCTCGCAGTGGGATAGTCCGCCCTTGGGTACAGGCCTATCCGCCCGGGGTACTCATCTACTAGTCTGGGAGTTGAGAAGTAAACAAGGCGCGTCGGGTCGGGGAGTTGGATCTAGGGCCGGCGCGTCGGGGAAAACAGGGAAGGGAGAGCGCCGATGGGGACCGCTGTAGCCCGGAATCTGGGGGACCACAGGTCACCCCCGGGTCTGCCGCGGACATCGCCGAGCTCGCACTTCAATCGATCGATTTGGCCGGCCCCTCAACTCCGGCCGGTGCATAAGGAGAAAACCTGATGTTGGACAGATTCCAAAGCAAGTTCGGCACCGCCGGTCTCGTGGTCGCCATCGTGGCGCTTATCGCCGCGCTCGCTGGCGGCGCCTACGCGGCCGGCGGGGGGCTTTCAGGCAAGCAGAAGAAGGAAGTCAAGAAGATCGCCAAGACCGAAGCGAAGAAGTACGCCAAACAGGGTAAGCCCGGTCCCGCAGGCCCAGTCGGTCCGGCTGGAGCGACGGGCGCGAAGGGCGATGCCGGGGCGCAAGGCGCCACTGGTCCGCAAGGTCCAGCCGGACCGCAGGGTCCCGGCGGAGCGCCCGGCACCCCAGGTGCAAATGGGAAGAGCGTGGAAGTCCTTCCGATAAACACGGGCGCTACCGCTTGTGGAGGGCGCGGCGGCGCATCCGTCGAAGTTGAAGAATCGGGTGAACCGCCGCAGGAAATTTGCAACGGCTCGCCTTGGGTTGCTGGCGGCCTCCCGAAAGGTGCGACCGAGACGGGTGCCTGGTCGTTCAGCGGCGCATCGACGAGCGGGGAAGTCTACGTTCCGATCTCCTTCTCGGTGCCTCTGAGCGCAGCTCTGTCTGGAAGCAACGTCCATTTCGTCCCGGGCGGTACTACCAATCCAGCCTGCCCCGGGGGTAGTGCGGCCAATCCAACGGCAGCCGAAGGACAGCTTTGTGTCTACCCGACCGAACCCGTGGCACACGCCACTTTCGGCGGCATCTGGAATACCGGCAACACCGCAGAAGGAACCGGCAAGTCCGGCGCGTTCATCTTCTTTGAAGGTGCGACCACTGCGGCCCAGGGCATCGGCAGCTGGGCCGTCACCGGCGGCTAACCGGCTGCACGCTCAGTCCGGGGGTGGGTGCCAGCCCGCTGCGCCCACCCCTGCTCGCCTGCCTGCCACGCTGGCGGAGTCTGGAAATCCGCTGGCCAGATTCCTGACAAGTCGCTATCACCGAGGCTGCCAGGGCGGCCAGAGGTGAGAAGTGAACGATCCGCCCACCTGCTCGGTGCCGGGCGGAAGAAAGAGTCATGCTCCCCTTGAGCGGCGTCACGACCCCGGCGAACGGGCATTCCGTCCTCGGGAGTTCGATCGTGGCGAAGGTCGTTCCGCCTGCCACCGGGACGACCTTGTCGAAGAGGGGGCCCGCGGCATTCTTCGGGTCCATGGTCACTTCGCCTTCGATGGATTCTGTGTGAAGAGGTGCCCTGCCAGGAAGATGCTCCAGCTACACCGGTTCCGACCCTTCCGTGAGGACCATCCGACCTGTCAGCTCAACTGCCGCGAACTCGCGAGCACCTACCCCGTCTATATCCAGAGGTTGATCGCACGTCGGGACTGCCTCAGGATACCGGTGTCACGGTTGAAAAACATACATGCAGGTCCTTTGACTAGCAACCCGGTCGGGTTGAACGTCTCTCGACGACGTGGGTCGCGGCCGTCCTTAAGGCCAACCCAATCGAATCGAGAGGAGACAACAATGCGATTCAGGAAGATCGCCCTCGCGCTGTTCGCATGCATGGCGCTGGCCGCCGTCGCGGCGGGCTCCGCCCAGGCGCAATGGACAATCGGCACCCCGGGCAACGCCCTGGGCGCCAGCGCTCACGAAAAAGTCGAAGTCAGCAAGCACCCGGGGACCACGCTCCGCCTTGACGCCACCATCCTCGGCGCGCCGATCACGCTCACAGCCGAAAACGTGCACTGCGCGGCCGGCGTCGAATGCACGATCGACGGTGAAAACTTCGGCACAAACCACAGCACGGGCACGCTCGAATTCACCAACGTAACTGTCGACCCGTCGACCTGCTCGATATCGGGTGGGAAGATGGTGACAGAACCCATCGAAGACAACGTGATCATGGACCCGAGCAACGCCGCGGGCCCCGTCTTCGACAAGTTCATCCCGGCGGCAGGAAGAACGACCTTCGCCACGATCGAACTCGTGGGCGCGGAATGTCCGTTCGCCGGGGTCGTGGCGCCGCTCAAAGGGAGCATGGCCGGTGAAGCGGTCAGGACAAGCGCATCCGGCGGGTTCGAACCGGTCGCGACAGGGGTGCTGCAGACCCCGCAGACCCTGCGCTTCGGCGAAGCGCAGCAGGCGACAGGGGGCGGTGCGATGACCCTGGGCAAAGCTGCAATGGTCCTCTCGGGCGCGGTCGACTTCACCCTCGCGGGTGCGAACGCAGGTAAAGCGTTCGGGGCTGACGAATAGGTCACGCCCCTGCTCGGTGACGCATGCAGGTTAAGAAGTCAGGGCCGCCTCGCGCGGCGCTGGCGATCGCTGTCGCCGCTCGAGATGGGCCCCCTCCCTGGAGCTATGAAACATCCGCGTCATTTTCTTGGTCGATCGGCGCCTGTGGTGGACCGTAGCGCGAGCCGGAGCGAAATGGCCGGCTACAACAACTAAAGAGAGGAAAGTCAAACATGCGATTCAGGAAGATCGCCCTCGCGCTGTTCGCCTGCATGGCGGTGGCCGCCGTCGCGGCGGGCTCCGCGCAGGCACAGTGGACAATCGGCACCGCGGGCAACGCCCTGGGCGCCAGCGCTCACGAAAAAGTTGAAATCAACAAGCACCCGGGGACCACGCTCCGTCTGGACAGCACCGTCCTAGGCGCGCCGATCACGCTCACAGCCGAAAACGTGCACTGCGCCGCCGGCGTCGAATGCACGATCGACGGTGAAAACTTCGGCACAAACCACAGCACGGGCACGCTCGAATTCACCAACGTGACGGTCGACCCGTCGACCTGCTCGGTGCCGAACAACAAGGTCGTGACCGAAGCGCTCGAAGACGAAGTGATCATGGACCCGAGCAACGCCGCGGGCCCCGTCTTCGACAAGTTCAAGCCGGCGGGCGCGGGAACGACCTTCGCCACGATCGAACTCACGGGGGCGGAATGCCCGTTCGCCGGAGTCGTCGCGCCTGTGAAAGGCACCGCGACCGGTGAAGCAGTGAAAACAAACGGATCCGGCGGGTTCGAACCGGTCGCGACAGGGGTGCTGCAGACCCCGCAGACCCTGCTCTTCGGTGAAACGCAGCAGACGACAGGGGGCGGCGCACTGACCCTGGGTAAAGCAGCAGCCGTGCTCTCGGGCGCGGTCGACAATACCCTCGCGGGCACCGCGCACAAAGGCGAAGCCTTCGGGGCTGACGAATAGACAGCCCTGTTTCGGCAGCACGCCGACGCAGCGAAAAGGGGGCCGTCTCGTGCGGCCCCCTTTTTTCGGTGCAGCAAGTTGACAGCGTCGTCGAAACGTGATGTGATCAGGCAGCCTTTGGTACCAGCTAATCCTTGTCGGGTATGTGGGTGCCGTGGCATCAGTCAGGGAGATGTAGAGAGCTAGCCGCGAGGGCAGGGTTCCGGCGGCTTTTTCGACAGGGAGGAGATCGCGCTGATGGAGATCGCGAGGGCCGCGACGGTGAACAACCGATGGGAGCGGCTGGAGTCCATGCCCGGAGAGCTTCGGCCCGGCCCGGCTCGGTGGTCGGCGGCGCGTCTCCTGACCATGATCATCCTGCCTAGCTTTGTGATGCTGGCACTCACCGCAGCTCCCGTCCAGGCCGCCAGAGTGCATGCCCTAGAAGTGACCGAAACGCTGCCAGGACAGAGGACTCCAAGCAGTGTCGCCATCAACCAAGCTACTCATCACTTCTATGTGGTGACTGCACCGGTCGGACCAGGAGCCTGGAACACCTTCAACTTCGAAGCGAGTGGCCAAATCGACCTCAGCAATCCGGAACTCACCGGGGGAGCACAAGGGCCTTTTCGAGTCGCGGCCGACAACTCCAGTGGCTCCTACGCTGGCTATGTGTACACGGTGCAACTCCCTAGCTCGAGCATAGAAGTGGTTCCACACGAAGGGGTTCAGCAATTCAACGCGTCGGGAGAAGCAACCGGACTGGAAATCACCGAGGCATCGCTCCCGCCAGACGGCACCGGGCAGTTGGGTGGCCTGCCGCCCGTCGAGAATTCCGGCAGCTTCCGTCCTAGAGCTGTGACCGTCGACGGCTCGGGCAATGTGTTTGTCGTGGACATAGCAGCGGAAGCGATCGATGTATTCACGGCGACGGGCACGTTCCTGAGGCAACTGGCTGCGGGTACCGTGGGTTCCGGAACTCGCAACGTCGCTGCTGATTCATCAGGCCACATATATATAGCCCGGGATGCCGCAGGGGGCCTCGGCAACGGCCTCTTCGAGTTCGACGCCGCAACGGGCGAATGCGTCCCGGCCAACTGTGCGCCGATCGACCCGGCACCGGTCGTCGGGGTGGCGGTCGACAACGCGGCAGGGACCATCTTCACGAGCGGGATACTCAGCGAAGCCAACCTCGAAGGCAAGTTCACCGAATACGAAGCCGCCACCGGGAAACTGCTCGGAGTGACCCATCCCAGGGCGCTTCATAAACCCGAAGGGATTGCGGTGGATGAAGATACGGGGCGAGTGATCGTGGTCGACGGTCTGCCGGCGAAGGAAGGGACGGTGAAGATCTTCGGCCCGGCGGAGGAAGTCCCGACCCCGGTGACCGAAGTTCCGGAAGGGGTCACCGACCACTCGGCGACCCTGAAGGCGACCTTGAAGCCGGAAGAAGTCTCGCCCTCGACCTGCCTCTTCCAGTACGCCACCGACGAAGAATTCAAGGAACACGGCTTCGAAGGCTCACCCGAAGTCGGGTGCCGACCGGAAGGCCCGTTCAGCGGGAACGGTGAAGAGCATGTGCACGCCGACATCACCGGCCTGCGCGGCGGCACCGTCTACCACCAGCGGCTAGTCGGGGTAAGCGAAGGACACGTCAACCCCGGGGAAGACATCCCCTTCACGACCGCCGGCCCGACCATCACCGGCACCGCGGTCGCCGGGATCGGTGCCGAAGGCGCCACCCTACAGGGCTTGGTCGACCCACGCGGCTCGGCGACCACCTACAGTTTCCAGTACCTGACCCGGGTTCAGTTCGAAGCTGGCGGCTGGGCCGCTGCCACCGAAGTCCCCGCCGCCGCCGCCGCGATCGGAGAAGGGAGCACGTCGGTTCCGGTCTCCCAGGTGATCGGGGGCCTCACCCCCGGCACCGCTTACCGTGTGCGGATCGTTGCCGTGAGCACGGGCGGGGGGACCGCTGGGGCGACGGAAGGGGAGGAGGTCGCGTTCGCTACCCAAACGCCGGCGCCTAGCTTCGGCGGCTGCCCGAACGAAGCCCGCCGCAGTGGCCCTTCGGCGATGCTGCCTGACTGCCGCGCCTACGAGCAGGCGAGTCCAACCGACAAGAACGGCGCCGGCGCCCAAGGCGGGATCAACTCGGTGCAGGCCTCTCTGGCGGGTGATCGGGTCACCTTTTTCTCCAACACCGGCATCCCTGGTGGGGAAGGCGCCCAGGAGTTCCCGACCTTCATGGCATCCCGCGCACCCGATGGCGCGAGCTGGTCGACGCAGGGTCTACTCCCTCCCGCCTCGTATGGCTCGCGGGCATCGGTGCTCGGCTGGACCGAAGACCTCCGGGATACTTACGATTTCGCAAGCAAGTCCTTCGGGACGGCGAGCCTCTTGCGGCGGCAGAGCTCGGATGGTGCGACCAGCTTGGTCAGCACCCTCGAGACCAAGAACACCACCCTCACCTACGCTGGATCCTCTCAGGGGGGGGCAGTGGCGCTGCTTGAAAGCGCGCGTGGCGGCCTCGCTCCCGGTGACTTGGAAGGCAGGCAAAACGTCTACGCCTATGACCGCGGGACGGACAGGTTGGTGGTCGCCGGTGTGTTGGGCGACGGCGAAGTGCCGAGCGAAGGGGCAGTGGGGGGCCCTTACAACTGGCTCGGAGAACTCAGTTCAGGCGGCGCCCTGGGTCGCTACTACACCCAGACCAGCCATGCGATCTCGGCCGACGGGACGAGGGTCTTCTTCAGCGCTGCGGGCAGCGGGCAGCTTTACGTGCGGGTCAACCCATTTGGCATCCCGGCGGAACTGAACCCGGCCGAATGCCTCGCCGCGACGAACGGAAAGGCCTGCACGGTGCGCATATCCGCGCCTGAAGGCATGCCCGATCCCGAAACGCCAGCCGCCTTTGTCGGTGCCTCGGCCGATGGGCGCCTCGTCTATTTCCTTGACAAGGGGCGGCTCACCGCCGACTCCACCGCCGGACCGGGATACGACCTCTACCGTTACGACCTCGGAACTGGCAACCTCAGAGACCTCACTCCGGACCCGACCGACAGAAACGGCGCCCGGGTGGAAGGGATGCTGGCGGTCGGTGGCCCTGCTGGCGAAGACGCCTATTTTGTCGCCCCCGGCGCGCTCGCCGAAGGGGCTTCCCAGGCGCCCACGGGGGAAACCAACCTCTACGGGCTGCACGGTATGGCGATCGAATACATCGCCCGCCTGGGGACGGGGAAAGAAGAAGCTCTCGACTGGGCGCCAGCCTCCAAACTCCAGGCCCAAGGTGCCGTCGTCACCAACGCATCCCGCATCTCCGGCGACGGTCGGACGCTGCTCTTCACCTCGTCCCGTCGGCTGACCTCCTATGACAACGAGGGCCGCGAATGCGTGGGGACGCAGCGGTTCCCCGGCCCCTGCCCTGAGCTCTTTTTCTATCGCGCTGGCCAGGGAATCTCATGCATCTCGTGCAACCCGACCGGGGAGGCTCCTGCGGGCCCAAGCGGGGTGCAGAGCATTCCGCCGGTCGGTTACGAACTCGGGCGTAAATACTCCTTCCTGACTCGCAATCTCTCCGCTGACGGGCGCCGCGTAGTCTTCGATTCCGCTGACCGCTTGGTCGCCGCTGACCAGAACAGGGTCAACGATGTCTATGAGTGGGAGGCAGAGGGTGAGGGGTCCTGCGAATCGGAGGCTCAGAACGGCGGCTGCCTTTATCTGATCTCGAGCGGCGCTGCAGGCGCGGGCCCTTCTTGGTTCGGGGACGCCGACGAAGAAGGCAAAAACATCTTCTTCTTCACCGCGCAGTCTCTGGTCGCCCAGGACCGCGATGAACTGGTCGACGTCTACGACGCCCGGATCGAAGGCGGCATCTTGACGCAACAGGAAGAACCGCCGGCGCGCTGCGAAGAAGAGACGACGTGCCGTGGAGCGGCTCCCGCGCCCCCGAATCTGACCTCGCCCGGCACCTCGTCTTTTCATGGTTCCGGCAACCCGGCCCCCGCCAAGCCATGCAAGAAAGGCAAGGTGCGCAGGCACGGGGAGTGCGTGCGCCGCATGCGCCACCGTACCCACCGCCACCACGGGCGCAAGCACAAGGGCACGGTCGGGCACCACGCCAAGGTGGGACGCGGCCATAAGAACCACAAGAGGACCGATAAGAAGGGACCTGGGCACGGCAAGGGGAAGGGAGGCAGGCGATGAGACGGCTGCTCGCAGTGGCGATGGTGGTGATCTCCACGGGGGCGTTCGGCTTCGCACCGGGGGGCGCTGCGGCCGCCCCGGCTGCGCCTGCCTGGACGATCGAAACGGTCCCCTACCCGAGCGCCTTCGCGGCGGGCACCGTCTATGAAGCGGACAAGACTGGCCCTGCCTACCTAGTCCAGGCTTACAACGTCGGCGGCGCGCCGACCAGCGGCGAATTCACGATCACTGACACCCTGCCCCCAGGATTGCTGCCAGCTCCTGGATTCCCGCCGACGGGAGCCTACGGCCAGGTTGCCGAAGCAGTTGTCGTACCGTTGAGCTGCTCCACTCTGGGGCGAAAGGTCACCTGCACTGGCGGCACGGCAAGCCCAATCGGCCCTGGAGAAGGGGTCACCGTAGTGGTCCCGATAGAGGTCCAGGCCAACGCCGCCGAAAAGGCCGCGGCCTCGGGGGGCTTCCTTTCCAACGGGGCTTCGATCGAAGGCGGCGCCGCCGCCGCGGCCAGCACGGTCCAGCCGACCCCCGTCTCCACCACCGAAAGCCCCTTCGGCTTCCTCTCCAAGCCAGCTGGCCTTTACGGCCTGACCACCGAGGTCGATGGCTCGCCTGCCGGACAGGCAGGCTCCCATCCTTACCAGATGACGGTGGCCGGGATGAACCTGACGATGAACCCCAACGACCTGGAACCGTTGCTGCCAGCGGGTGGAGGGCTGCGCGACGCAGTGGTGGAACTGCCGAAGGGGACGGTCGTCGACCCGGCGGCAGTACCCCGCTGCAAGGAGGGCGAACTGGAGAGCGGGGAAACGGGGTGCCCGGACGCCTCCCAGGTGGGGACGATCGCCCTCACTCTCTCGGTCGGCGCGGGCTTCGGTACCCATCCCAGCGTTCATCCCGTCTACAACATGGTGCCGCCGTCCGGGCACCCGGCCGAGCTTGGCTTCGAAGTGATCGAAGGGACCGACGTGCACCTGCTCGGCTCGGTCAGCTCAGACGGCTCCTTCACCCTCACTGCGGCAGGTAGGGATGTGCTGGCGCGAGCAGCGATCGGAGGGGTGCGCACGACCCTCTGGGGTGTGCCCTCCGATGCGAGCCATGATGGCCAGCGTGGTCGCTGCCTCTTCCACTATCCCGAAACCGGGTGCGCGGTTCCGCGCACCGCGAGGCCATTCCTGACGATGCCAAGCTCCTGCGGCGGCCCGCTTACCACGACCGTCCGTGTCGACGACTGGCTGGAACCTCAGGCCGTCGTCACGGACAGCTACCCGTCTGTCGACCGCGAAGGGAACCCGGTCGGGGTGGCGGGCTGCAATGCGCTCGAATTCGGGCCGACGATCTCCGCCCGGCCGACCACCGACCAGGGTGACTCACCCTCGGGCCTCGAATTCACCCTGCATCAGCCCCAGCACGAAGGCGCGGGGGAACTGGCCGCCGCCGACCTCAAGGACGCCACGGTGGTCCTGCCCGAAGGCATGGCGGTCAACCCCTCGGCAGCCAACGGTCTTCTAGGCTGCTCGCTGGCTGAGATCGGCTACGACCCCGAGAAGAGCGGGGCGGAGGGTGCCATCCGCTTCAAGGAAGAGCCGGCCCACTGTCCTGACGCCTCCAAGCTCGGGACGGCGCAGGTCGTCACGCCGCTGTTGGTGGACGAACCGGCTCTCGGCCAGCAGATCCCCCACGTGCTGAAGGGCTCCGTCTATCTTGCGAAGCCCTTCGACAACCCATTCCATTCGCTGACCGCGCTCTACCTGGTGATCGAAGACGAATCGACGGGGATCATCGCCAAGCTCCCCGGCAGGGTCGAACCGGACCCGCGGACGGGACGGTTGACGACGACCTTTGCCGAAAATCCGGAGTTGCCCCTGGAAGACGTGAAGCTGAACCTCTTCGGCGGCGCCGGCGGTGCGCTGACCACGCCGCTTGCTTGCGGCGAACACGCCACCAGCTCCACGCTCGTACCGTGGTCGACGCCCGAAGGTGCAGACGCCCACCCGGGCGACTCTTTCCAGATCGCGGGCTCCTGCTCGGCCTCCGAAGCCGCCGCCCCGAAAAGCTTCTCCTTCTCGGCCGGCACCACGAACCCACTGGCGGGCGCCTACAGCCCCTTCGTCCTGCGGATCGCCCGCGGCGACGGGACCCAGCGGATCACCACGATCGACACCGTCCTTCCGGAGGGGCTGACCGGAAGGCTTGCAGGCATCCCGTACTGCCCCGACTCCGGGATCGCGCAGGCCGAATCGCGTAGCCATCCCGAAGAAGGGAAGCTCGAGCGAGGCAGCCCATCCTGTCCGCAGGCATCGGAAGTCGGGACGGTCACGGTCGGCGCCGGCTCGGGTCCAAGCCCGGTCCACGTGACCGGGCACGCCTATCTCGCCGGCCCTTACAAGGGCGCCCCGCTATCGCTGGCGATCGTCACGCCCGCAGTCGCCGGACCCTTTGACCTCGGCGTCGTGGTGGTCCGGGTGGCCCTCGAGGTCGATCCCGAAACGGCGCAGATCACGGCCAAGAGTGACCCCCTGCCGACGATTCTCGACGGCATCCCCTTGGATGTGCGCTCCGTGACGGTGGAACTGAACCGTGCCGGGTTTACCTTGAACCCGACGGACTGTGAAGCGGCGGCGGTCTCCGCCCAGGTCGGCACTCTCGCCAGCCAGTCCACGACGGTCTCAAACCGCTTCCAGGTCGGCGGCTGCGACAAGCTGGGCTTCAAGCCGAAGCTGAAGGTCCAGCTGAAGGGCGCGACGAAGCGCGCAGGCCATCCGGCGCTGCGGGCCGTGCTGACGATGCCCTCGGGCGGCGCCAACATCGCCCGCGCCCAGGTCGGGCTGCCGCACGCCCTCTTCCTCGACCAGAGCAACCTCAACAAGACCTGTACGCGCCCCGTACTACTTGCCGGCCACTGCCCGCCGAGCACGGTCTATGGGCACGCGAAGGCATGGACGCCCCTACTTGACAAGCCGCTGGAAGGTCCCGTCTACCTGGTCGGCGGCTACGGCTACAAGCTTCCCGCCCTGGTCGGCGAACTGAAAGGCCAGATCAGGATCCTGCTGAAAGGAAGGGTCGACACCACCAAGCGCCACGGGATCCGCAACACCTTCGAAGTCGTCCCCGACGCGCCGGTCAGCCGTTTTGTCCTGCAGATGAAGGGCGGCAAGAAATACAGCCTGCTCGAAAACTCCGAAAACCTCTGCGCCAAGGCCCAGAAGGCAAGCGCTCGCTTTGTCGCGCAGAATGGTCGTGTCGCTCAGCTGCGTCCGAAGATCGCCGTGCAGTGCGGACGGAAGAAGAAGGCCAAGAAGCGGCACGGGCACAGCGCCGGGCACCATCGAGCGAGCGGCGGGAATCAGACGAGCCGGTAACACCTTGCGGGGCCGGTGGGGTTGCGGTTCGTCTACCAACTTTTGGGAAATACCGCTCAAGCAACTTGACAGCGCTACACGCCGTCACAGTAGAATGAAAACTCCTGATAACTAGGGGAGTAATGGATTGTGTTATCGGGTTCCGCCGGTAGGGAATCGGGGCGGAAAACCTAGGGACAGCGAGCAGCTGTGCTGATCACTGCACGAAATCGGGAGGGCCGGAGAAAGGACTAAGGGAGTGCCTGGGGAGCCCGCACTTGCTAACGCGCATGCGGGAAGTCCGCCTCTGAGGCCTCTTTCGCCGACCTTCTCTCAGTTTCGGGCTGGATGCAGCCCGAAGGTCATAACAACGAAAAAAGGAGCACCAGCGTTATGCGAATGCAGATAACGAAGGCAAGGCTCTTCTCCGCGGCTCTGTTGGTTGCCGGTCTGGCGACGCTCGGCGTCGTGCCGACCGCCTCCGCGCACGAAGGGGAATTCGCCAAGTTCAACAACTGTCCGTCGACGACTGAAGGGGTGACGAAGTGCCTTCAGGCGGTCACCACTGGAGGGGAAGTCGTGATCGGCAAGAAGACGGTGCCGATCGTCAACCCGGTGACCCTACAGGGCGGCCTTTCCGCACCGTCGGCCAACTTCCGCACCATGTTCCCAGCCACGAACGGCGAAACTCTGTCGAAGACTCCGCAGCCGGTTCCCGGTGGCCTGGCAGGGCTGATCAACTGCAAAGAAATCGAAAACTGGCTGGTTCGCATCGGTTGTGAAGCCACGTTCGAAAATGGTCTGACCGGCCTTAATGCGACCCTTGAACTTGCCAAGCCGGCCAGTGCCGTCAGGATCAACGAACTCAACTTGGCGTTCGAAGAAGGCATTGCGCTTGAAATGCCGGTGAAAGTCCACCTCGAAAACCCGCTGCTCGGTAGCACCTGCTACATCGGCTCGTCGAGCGCGCCCCTGGTCTGGAAGCTAACCACGGGGATCACCAGCCCGCCCGCAGGGATCGCACCGATCCAGGGCTTCGGCGGTGAAGCGGAATTCAAGGAAGGCGGAACGCTGCTGCAGATCAATGGCACCGACCTCGTCGACAACACCTGGTCCGCCCCGACCGCCAGCGGTTGCGGCGGTGCGATCGTGGAACTGATCCTCGATCCGATCGTCAACGCCTCGGTCGGGCTTCCGTCCGCGGCCG
>Ga0209916_1000165_pt1 | contig 137493 bp, 114 predicted proteins | sample ThiBio_1000_plan_FD_183956 | JGI IMG/M metagenome (GOLD analysis project Ga0209916, IMG submission 183956) | Wastewater bioreactor microbial communities from Cape Town, South Africa - Thiocy_solids_2 (SPAdes) | ecosystem: Engineered > Bioreactor > Thiocyanate-remediating > Anaerobic-Aerobic ...
TCCACACCTCGGCCGGATCCGTGACGAAGATGCCGGGAACGTCACACTTTCCGGCCCTCAGAGGCCCTTTTCGGGCCGATTTCTAGGGGTCGATAACGCGCTGCGTGTTTTAGGGCCCCTATAGGGGGGTCAATACACGCAGCGCGTTAGTCGGTGTTGCACAACACGGGAGGAAGCGTGGAGTTCCCGGCATCTCCGTCACGGATCCGGCGGCCGTGAGCCCGCGTGGTTCGAAATCCACCTGTGACGTGGATTTCGAACCACGGTAGGACGACCGGGGATCGGGGTGGTTGGAAACCCGCGCCATACGCGGATTTCCAACCGGGGAGATTCCTGACCGTTCGAGGGCCCGGCCGCCGGCGCCCGTCGGTGACGGCCCCGCCGCACTTCTGGCGCACACCCGGCGCACCCCCGTGACGCTCCCGCGAGGGTCCCTCCACACCTTCCGCACACCCGCCCCTCTCGCCACGGCCACAGCCTGCCCGGGCCGTGGCGAGAGGGGCGCGTCCCCTACCCGGGCGCCAGCTTGCGGGGCCCGAGCCCTCCCGGGCGACAGCTTGCGGGGCCCCGTCCCTACCCCCGCCCCGTGGTGGTCGGGCCATTTATGTGGTATTCCTACTATCCATGTCCCGCCTAACTGCTGACGATCCTCGCAGTGCCGCCGCGGCCCAAGGTGCCGACGAGTTGCCGCTGCGGTTCGTGACCGCCGCCTCGCTTTTCGACGGCCATGACGCGGCGATCAACGTGATGCGGCGGCTCATTCAGGACTCTGGGGCCGAGGTGGTGCATCTTGGCCACAACCGGAGCGTGCGGGACGTGGTGCGGGCGGCGATCCAGGAGGACGCGGACGGGATCGCGATCAGCTCGTATCAGGGCGGCCACACCGAGTACTTCAAGTACGCCGTGGAGATGCTGCGGGATGCTGGGGCCGACCACATCCGGGTGTTCGGCGGCGGGGGTGGGACGATCACGCCGGAGGAGATCGCGGACCTCGAGGGGGCCGGGGTGGAGCGGATCTACCACCCCAACGACGGTATGAACCTGGGCCTGGTGGGGATGATCGACGACCTGGTCGAGCGGGCGCGCTCCCAGCAGCGGGCGTCGACCGTGCCCGAGGAGGGCCGGAGCGACGACCTCGGCGTGGCGCGGATGATCTCCGCGCTCGAGGACGGGGTGATCGGCGAGGAGGAGCTCGAGCGGCTGCGCGGCGAGTGGACGGTGAAAGGCGCGGGCGTGCCCGTCGTCGGCGTCACCGGCACCGGCGGCGCGGGCAAGTCGACGGTCACCGACGAGCTGCTCTCGCGCTTCGTGCAGCACCTGCCGGACTTGCGGATCGCGGTGCTGGCGGTCGACCCGACGCGGCGGCGCACCGGCGGCGCCCTGCTCGGCGACCGGATCCGGATGAACAGCCTGCGCCACGAGCAGCTCTACATGCGCTCGATGGCGACCCGCCGCCAGAACCTCTCCACCAGCGCCGTGCTCGCCGACGCGGTCGCCTTCCTCAAGGCCGCCGAGTTCGACCTGGTGATCGTCGAGACCGCCGGCATCGGCCAGTCGGACTCCGAGATCGTCGACCTCGTCGACCTCCCCGTCTACGTGATGACCAGCGAGTTCGGCGCCGCCTCGCAGCTGGAGAAGATCGACATGCTCGACCTCGCCGAGATCGTCGTCATCAACAAGTTCGACAAGCAGGGCGCCGCCGACGCGCTGCGCGACGTGCGCAAACAGTGGCGCCGCAACCGGGTCGCCTTCGAGCTCGCCGACGAGGAGGTGCCGGTCTACCCGACGATCGCGTCACAGTTCGCCGACCCCGGCGTCACCTGGATGTTCGTGAAGCTCTGCGCGGCGCTGGCCGAGCGGGCGGGCGGCGACGACCCCGAGCGCTTCGCCCCCGGCATCGACCCGGCGAACCACGAGCCGCGCGGCAACACCCTGATCCCCGGCAAGCGGGTCCGTTACCTGGCCGAGATCGCCGAGCAGGGGCGCGGCATCAACGCCAAGGTCGAGGAGCTGGCCGAGAAGGCGGCACAGGCGCAGCACCTCTACGAGGCGATGAAGGTTGACCCCGGCAACGAGGTCCTGACCAAGGCCTACGAGGAGGCGCGGGTCGAACTTGGTCCGGAAGCTCTCTCGCTCTTGGAGAACTGGGACGTGCGCATCGAGGGCATCACCGCCGACACCTTCAGCTACGAGGTCCGCGGCCGCGAGATCACCGGGCCGAACTACCGCGAATCGCTCTCCCACCAGCAGATCCCGAAGATCGCGGCACCCCCTTATAGGGACTGGGGCGAGCGGCTGCGCTTCCTGATGAAGGAGAACCTGCCCGGCTCCTACCCGTTCACCGGCGGCGTCTTCCCCTACCGGCGCGCGGGCGAGGACCCGACCCGGATGTTCGCCGGCGAGGGCTCGCCGGAGCGCACCAACCGGCGCTTCCACTACCTCTCGCAGGGACAGCCGGCGGCGCGCCTCTCGACCGCGTTCGACTCGGTGACGCTCTACGGCGAGGACCCCGATGAGCGTCCCGACATCTACGGCAAGGTCGGCAACTCGGGCGTCTCGATCGCCACCCTCGACGACGCGAAGAAGCTCTACTCGGGCTTCGACCTCTGCGAGCCGACCACCTCGGTCTCGATGACGATCAACGGCCCGGCGCCGATCATCCTCGCCTTCTTCATGAACGCCGCGGTCGACCAGCAGGTGGAAAAGCACCTGAAGGAGAGCGGGCAGTGGGCGGCGACCGAGCGCAAGCTCGAGGAGATCTTCGCCGGCAAGCCGCGTCCCCGCTACAAGGGGGAGCTGCCGCCCGGCAACGACGGGCTCGGCCTCGGGCTGCTCGGCGTCTCCGGCGCCGACGTCCTCGACGCGGGGACCTACGCGCGGATCAAGGACGAGACCCTGCGCAAGGTCCGCGGCACCGTCCAGGCCGACATCCTCAAGGAGGATCAGGCACAGAACACCTGCATCTTCTCGACCGAGTTCGCGCTGAAGATGATGGGCGACGTCCAGGAATTCTTCGTCGAGAACGGGGTGCGGAACTTCTACTCGGTGTCGATCAGCGGGTACCACATCGCCGAGGCCGGGGCGAACCCGATCTCCCAGCTCGCCTTCACCCTCGCCAACGGCTTCACGATCGTCGAGTACTACCTCGCGCGCGGCATGGACATCGACTCCTTCGCGCCCAACCTGAGCTTCTTCTTCTCCAACGGGATGGACCCCGAGTACGCGGTGATCGGCCGCGTGGCGCGGCGGATCTGGGCGCGGGCGATGCGCGAGCGCTACGGCGCGAGCGAGCGCAGCCAGATGCTCAAGTACCACGTCCAGACGAGCGGCCGGAGCCTCCACGCGCAGGAGATCAGCTTCAACGACATCCGCACGACCCTGCAGGCGCTCTACGCGATCTTCGACAACTGCAACAGCCTGCACACGAATGCGTACGACGAGGCGATCACGACGCCGACCGAGGAGTCGGTGCGCCGCGCGGTGGCGATCCAGCTGATCATCAACCGCGAGCTCGGCCTCAACTTCACCGAGAACCCGTGGCAGGGCTCGTTCGCGATCGAGGCGCTGACCGACCTGGTCGAGGACGCGGTATACGAGGAGTTCGAGCGGATCTCCGAGCGCGGCGGCGTGCTCGGCGCGATGGACACGATGTACCAGCGCGGGAAGATCCAGGAGGAGTCGATGTACTACGAGCGGCTGAAGCACGACGGCACGCTGCCGCTGATCGGCGTCAACACCTTCCTGCCCGAGGAGGGGCAGGGGGAGACGACGGACACCTTGGAGCTGATGCGCTCGACCGACGTCGAGAAGGACGACCAGATCGCCGCGACGCGGGGCTACCAGGAGCTCGGCGCGGCGGGCCGCGATGCCGCCCTCGCCCACCTGCGCGACGTGGCGCGCGAGCGCGGCAACGTCTTCGCGGCGCTGATGGAGGCGGTCAAATTCGCCTCGCTCGGCCAGGTCTCCGGCGCCCTCTATGAGGTGGGCGGCGAGTACCGGCGCAATATGTAGCTGTGCGCATCGTCTCTCTGGTCCCCAGCATCACCGAGCTTCTCTGCGATCTGGACCTGTCCGATCAGTTGGTCGGGAGGACGGGCTTCTGCATCCATCCCTGGGACACGGTGCGTGAGATCCCGAAGGTGGGAGGGACCAAGGACCTGAAGTTCGACCGCATCCGCGAGCTGGCGCCGACGCACGTCGTCGTCAACGTCGACGAGAACAAGAAAGAGGACGCCGAGGCGCTGGTGGAGTTCGTCCCCAACCTGGTGGTGACCCACCCGCTCGCGCCGCGCGACAACCTGGACCTCTATCGGCAGATGGGGAGGGAGTTCGACCGCGAGGCCGAGGCGGAGGCGTTGTGCGAGAAGTTCGAACAGGCCCTCTCGAAAGTCGAAGCTCGTCCCGAGCAGAACGTCCTGTACCTGATCTGGCGGGACCCCTGGATGACGATCTCGCCGGAGACCTACATCTCCCAGACCTTGGGTCTCTTCAACTGGCGGACCGTCCCCGCGGCCACCGACGAGCGGTACCCCGAGGTCGATCTCGCCGATTTCTCCGACGTGGACCGCGTCCTCCTCTCCTCGGAGCCATTTCATTTCAAGGCGCAGCACGTGGCGGAGGTCGAAGAGCTCGTCCCCGGCGCCAAGGTCTCCCTCATCGACGGCGAGATGACCTCGTGGTATGGCTCTCGTGCCATCGCCGGTCTCGACTACCTGGCGGAGTACACGGCGTGAGCGGCGTCGTCCTCTCCTGGAGCGGCGGCAAGGACTCGGCCCTGGCGCTGTGGGCGATGCGCGAGGAGCTGGGGGTCGAGCCGGCCGCCCTGCTGACCACCTTCACCGAGGACCACGACCGGGTCAGCATGCACGCGGTCCGGCGCCCGCTGCTCGAAGCGCAGGCCGCGGCGGTCGGGGTGCCGCTGGCCCGAGTCGGCATCCCGGCGGTCTGCTCGAACGAGGTCTACGAGGAGCGGATGGCCGCCGCCCTTGAGGCGCCGCCGCTGGCGGAGATAGAGGAATTCGCCTTCGCCGACCTCTTCCTGGAGGACATCCGCGCCTACCGCGAGGAGCGGCTGGCGGCGATCGGCCGGCGGGCGACGTTCCCGATCTGGGGCCGCGAGACCGGCGCCCTCGCGCGGCGCTTCGTCGACGCCGGCTTCGCGGCGACGCTGGTCTGCGTCGACCCGCGCCAACTCGGGCCGTCCTTCGCCGGCCGCGCCTTCGACGCCGACCTGCTCCGCGATCTCCCCCCGGGCGTCGACCCCTGCGGCGAGAACGGCGAGTTCCACACCTTCGTCACCGCCGGCCCGATCTTCTCCGCCCCGGTCCCGGTCGCGCATGGCGAGACCGTCGAGCGCGACGGCTTCGTCTTCCACGACCTGCTGCCCACCCACTGAGTTCGCACTTCTCCGCGCTATCCGCGGTTTTCTGCGAACTCGCCCGCTCCGACGCTTCCGAGGCCCCTGACCGGGGGGTCGAGGTTTGCCGTGCGTCAAACTAGGCTGTATTCCTACTATCTGTGAGCCACCTATCTGAGGAGAACAGATGAGCATCGAGAAGGTCGCCATCCTCGGCGGCGGGCTGATGGGTTCGGGGATCGCGGAGTCGGTGGCGCGCGCCGGTCTGCCGGTCGTCGTCCGGGACATCGACGGGACCGCGATCGGCGCCGCCCACAAGCGGATCAGCAAGTCGCTCGGCCACGCGGTCGAGCGCGGCAAGGTCAGCGAGGCCGAGGCGGCCGAGATCCACGGCCGGATCGACTACACGGCGGAGCTCCAGGCAGTCGCCGGCGCCGACCTGGTGATCGAGGCCGTGCCCGAGAACGCCGAGCTGAAGGCGAACATCCTCGGCCAGGTCGCGGGCATCGTCTCCGCCGACGCGCTGATCGCCTCCAACACCTCCTCGATCCCGATCGCCCAGCTGGCCGCCGGCCTGCCGCGCCCGGAGCGCGTCCTCGGCCTGCACTTCTTCAGCCCGGTGCCGGTGATGAGCCTGGTCGAGGTCGTCGTCGCCCTCGACACCTCCGAGGAGACCGTCGCCACGGCGCACGACTTCGCCGACCGGATCGGCAAGCGCTCGATCGTCACCAAGGACCGCTCCGGCTTCATCGTCAACATGCTGCTCGTCCCCTACCTGATGGCGGCGGTGCGGATGTACGAAGAAGGCTTCGCCACCGCCGAGGACATCGACGAGGGCATGAAGCTCGGCTGCGGCCACCCGATGGGCCCGCTCACGCTCGCCGACTTCATCGGCCTCGACGTCCTCTACAGCGTCTGCGACTCCCTCTACGAGGAGTTCAAACAGACCGAGTACGCGCCGCCGCCGCTCTTGAAGCGGATGGTCGCCTCGGGCCGGATCGGCCGCAAGGCCAACCGCGGCTTCTACGACTACGGCAAGGTGACCGCCGCCGCCTGACCCCCGGCCGAGTTCGCACTTATCCGCGGTATGCGCGGATAAGTGCGAACTCAAGCCTCGGGCGCCGGCTGCAACGCCGGGCCGTAACCGGACATATAGGAGTGGATGGCGCCCGGTCAGATCGAGATGGACGCGCTCGGCCTGGAGCTGGCGCAGGTCCGCTTCGCCAAGCTCTACCGCGAGGAGGGGCGGGCGATCCTCGAGTACGCCCTGCGGCGGGTCGAGGACCGTGAGGACGCCGCCGACGTCGTCGCCGAGACCTTCCTGGTCGCCTGGCGGCGGCTGGGTGAGGTGCCGCTGGGCGACGGGGCGCGGCTCTGGCTCTACGGGGTGGCGCGGCTGACGCTCGCCAACCTGCACCGGGCCGAGCGCCGCCGCACCCGGCTCGGGCGCCGCCTGGCGGAGTCGCTGCGCACCGAGCTGAGCACCCACGCGGCGCCGTCTGGCGAGGCGGCCGAGGTCCTGCGGGCGGTCGGCGAGCTCGGCGAGGAGGACCGCGAGCTGCTCCTGCTGGTCTCCTGGGAGGGGCTCTCGCCGGGCGAGGCGGCGCGGGTGCTCGGCACCACGGCGCTGGCGGCGCGCAGCCGCCTGCACCGGGCGCGGCGCCGGCTGCGCCGCCGGTTGGAGGAACGCGAGACGGAGGGTCTGGGATGAACGCGCGCGAGATCAGGGCGGCGCTCGCCGCCGCCGACCCGCTTCGGCGGGAGCAAGGCGAGGAGCTCGAACGGCTCGACTTCGAGGCGATGGAAGCCGACCTGCTCGTCGACGCCGCGGAGGAGCCCGCCGCGGCGCCTCCCACCTCCCGCCCCCCGCGCCGCCACCTGCCGCGGCTGGCCCTGGCGGGCGGGGTCCTTGCGATCGCCGCCGCGATCGCCGTCGCCATCGTCTTCGCCGGGGGCGGGACGGAGCGCGCCTCGCGCGCCTACGGCGCCGAGCTGGTCCGCTTCGCCGAATCGACGCCGCTGCTCCTGCTGGAAGGCCCCGGCTGGCGGGTCCAGGAAGTCAACGAGACCAAAACCCGCGAGGGCACCGAGGGCCAGATGGAATTCGTCACCGGTAAGGCGGTCCCCTGGAGTGTCCTGCGAATCACCGGCAACGACGAAGAAGGGCAGCACGTCGAAGGGCTGCAACCCGCCGCGGTGCGGCAGCGCCGGGTCCACCTCGAATGGCGCGAGCTGAGCCAGGAAAGCCTCGCCACGGCGATCCACTGGGGGAGGCGTCGGGTCCACCCCCACGGCCGCCACTTCGTCCGCCTGCCGGTCACCGGCACCAACGCCTTCGTCGACACCCGCGCCGAAATCTTCGTCAACCAGGGCGGGCCGGGGGATCGTGAAATGTCCGCGCTCTGGAGCGAAGGCGGCTACCTCTTGGTGATGCAGGCCGCGGTCCCGGGGCTCGCGGCGATGAAGGAACGGCTCGACTGGGTGACCAAGGTCGACTCCCAGACCTGGCTGGAAGCGATGCCCGCCCACGTAGTCAAGGCCGCCGACCTCGAAGGGACCACGCGGGCGATGCTCAAGGGCGTCCCGCTGCCGAAGACGTTCGCGCTCTCGCGGATCCCGAACGAAGGGCTGACGACCTCGCGCAACCAGGTGGCGGGCAAAGTGGCGACCACGGTCGCCTGCCTCTGGTTCCGCCAGTGGGGCGAGGCGGTGCGGACCGGGGACGACGCCGCCCGGGCCGAGGCCGAACGGGCGATGGCGACCTCGCGCCGCTGGCCGCTCCTCAACCCGTCGACCGGCGAATCGCCCGGGATGGCCTCCTCGATCTGGCAGCTCGCCGAGGAAATGCCGCAGGGCTACTGGGACTTCCGCGGCCGCCACCGCGATCTCCTCGCGCACGCCGAAGAAATGGGCTGCGCCCGCCTCGGCCTGCCGCTGCTGCCGGAAAAGATGCGGCGCCAGCGCGAACACGGCGTCCCGCCGCCGCCGGACTGAGCCGCGCCAAGCAGCGGTCCTACCCCCCGGAACCGGAGGCGACCGTGGAATCTTCGGCCGCCATTTCCGCTTGCAGGCGCTCTTCTTGTTCGGTCGACGCGATCTTGGCTTCGGCCAGTAGCTTTCTGCCAGCATCGCTGCGTTCGAGCGAGAGGGCGCGCTCGACATCCGCCACCGAGGAGCTCGCTGACGTGTCGAGATCTTCTTCGGCGCGCCCGATCAAGATCGCGACTGCGCGCTTGCGCACTTCTTCTTCGTAGGCCTTGTCCACGGTCGCGGCCGCTTCCACCGCCCACATGGCGCTGTCCCTGTCTTCACTGGCGAGGAGTGCCGCCACTGCTTCGCGGGGCGAATCATGATCGGCCACCGCGGGCCAGGACCGGGCCAGCCGCAGGTGGGAGAGCGCCTTGACTTCGGGCGAGCGCCGACCGGGGTCCGCCGCCAGTCGCCGTACTCCGGCGATGTTGTGACGCAGGCACCAGGACACGTCTGGATTGTTCCGGGGGAACTCCCTGTTGGTCAGCGCGGCCTCGTTCTCGGGCAGGAAGAAGTCGAAACCGCCGCGCGGGAAAGGCCCGGGGACCGCGATCACGAAGCGCCCGGCATCGAGGATCTCCTTGCCTGGATCGATGACGAAGCGGACGTCGATCGCGTATATGCCGGTGGTCGCGGTGAGTCGTTTCGCAAAGCGCAGCAGCGGCCGCGCACCGTGCCCGGGCTGGACTTCTACGTGCAATTCGTGTCTGATCACCCGCCTTTCCGCGTTTGGGTATTCGGGCAGCATCACGCGGTAGGGCTTGCTGTAGGGAACGTCGGGACCACCGCCCTGCGTGAAACAGACGGGCACCTGGGTGCCGTCGAGCACGGTGACCCGCGCTTCATCGACCCAGGCCGTGCTCCCGCCCCGATTGCGGACGGTCGCGGTAACCGTCGGTTCGGATTCCGGCGCCGCGCCAGCCTCGCTGTATTCGAGCCTGGGATTCGTCACCGCGATTTCACCGAGTTCGACGTCGACCGGCTTGTGGTGCTCGAAGAGATCGAGGGCCTTCGTCACGACTCCGGAGCAGAAGACGAGGACCGCGATAGTCATCGTGGCGACTTCGAGCCAGCGTGGAACGTGATCCCGCAGCTTCTTCCAGGCGGACTTCGTGGTTTTCCAGACCGCCTTCACGGTGCCGCCACCAGGTCTTCTGCGGCGGACTCGATCTCAAGCTTCTTGCCGCTGACCGTGAGCTCGAGGCGTCCCGGGTCGTTCGGCGTCTCGCCGCGTCGGAGGGTCGCGATCCCGGCGCCGGTCGTCTGCACGTCGAAGCCGGTCTCGCCGGTGGGCCGCCAGCGGTCATCGACAAGTTCGTACCGCTCGGCGAGCGAGTCGTGTTCAGCAGGCATGCCGTCCTTGGTGCAGCTGATCGGCGCGAATGCGGCACTGACAGTGCCATCGGCGGCAACCTGGACCGAGCGTGCCTGGGGGAATTCCCCGGCGGGTGGAGCCGGTGGCCGTTCGACCACGGCCCGGCCGTTGCGACCAGCGGAGACGACGATCACGTTGTCGGTCGAGTAGCAGGCACCGCCGGAGAGATTGGAGACCAGCGCAAGGGTGTCGGGCGCGTCGCTGGGCGCGGTGTCGACGAGGATCCCATGCGCGTTGCGGGCGAGACGCACGGCGTGGCCGTCGGGTTCGATCTGGAACAACTGGCTGAAGGTGGAGCGGTCGGGCTCGCGACCGTAGGCGGCGACGATCGGGTCGCCGCCGACCACGCCGAGGAGGTCCGGATAGTGCGGAGGCAGACCGTGGATCGGGGTCGTATGCAGCGACCCGCGGCCGGGATCGATGTGGACGAGGTCCGAGCCGTCGGTCGCCACGGAGACGATCTCGTCACCGTCCCAGGCCACACCGGCGCAGGCACACGGCCAGGTGCGCGGCCGCCGGTCCCCGGACAGGATCGCGCTGACCTGCTGTGGCTCCGACCAGGCGAAGCCCGTCCCCGACCAGTCGTAGGACGGCAACGGGACGGGGTATCCCGTCAGTTGCCCGATGCGGGCGATGTCGCCTTCGGCGTCGGCCGCGTAGAGGTCGCCTTCATGGCGGAAGACGAGCGCCACCGACCCTGGCACGGCGAGATTCTCGAGTCCCCCGCCCGCGCCCCGAGCGTCAGCCGGCCGACAGCCGGCGAGCTCGCACATGCGCCGCTTCATCGCCGCGGCGCCGAGGGTCCAGACTTCCGTGGCGCCGGTTTCGTAGTGGTCTTCGTCTTCGGCCAGTTTGCCGGTCTGGGTCGCCAGCTCACCGCCATCGTTACTCCAGTCGACGGCCAGGACCGGACGTTCTTCTTCATGAGGGAGTGCTTTCGACACCTGTCCGGTCACCGGATCGACGAGCACGACTCCGGCGTAATGGAGTGAGGCGGCGAGCAGGCCGCCGGTCGGGCGCCACGCGATTTCCGTCGTCCCGTCGCCGAGTTCGATCGGGTTGCCGATCGTCTGGCGGCCATCGGGGGAGCGGAGCTGGAGCATGCCCTTCCCGTAGGCGACCGCGAAGGAAGAGCCATCGGGCGAGAAGGCGGCTGCGGTCGCGGCGTCCACGCCGACGGTGTGGTCCACCTTGCCGGCGTCGAGGTCGACGAAGCTGATCGTGGTCGGTTCGTCGTCGTCGAGCAGGAAGTCGTCTTCTTCACCGATGCCGACCACTGCGATCGTCGTTTCGTCGGGTGAGACGGAGATGTCGCCGGCGGCGCCGACCGGGATCGACTCTTCGAGTTCCCAGGTCTCGGTCGACCAGACCGCGATCAGCTCCTGGGCGACCGAGTAGGCGGCGATCTGGTGGCGGCCCGGGAGCAGCATCACCCTGCTGATCAGCATCGGCGCTTCGGTAGTGACGCCTCCGATGCCGAGTTCGAGCTCGCGCAGCGGTCTACCGCTTCTTGCGTCCCAGACGATCACGGCCGCGTTGCCGAACGGGTCCTGGCCGCCGGCGACCACATATTGAGCATCTACGGCGACGTCGTTGACGAAAAGGGCTTCCGGGTCTTCGGCGCCGCTCCACCAAGTCGGGTCGGGTTCGTAGGCCTGAACTTCTTGTTCGTCCTGGTATTCGCCGTCCGGGAGCAGTGGCAAGGGGCGGACGGCCTTGATCTTTTCGGTGTGGGCAGGGTCGTAGCCGGAGGCGATCAGGAGATCGCCGTGAGGATCGAAAGCCGCTGCCGAGGTGCCTTCCGTCGTCGCCATGGAGATCCCGACTCCGGGGTCGGCAAGCACGCTCACCTTGCCGTCGGGATTGATCGCGGCGATTCCGTGGTTGCCGACGTCGAAGGCCCGCACCGGCAGGCCCGCGTAGGACTGCGCCGGCATTCCTGGCTCGATCATCCCGCCGGCGTTACCGGCCCACAGCTTGCCTTCGCCGTTGAGAGCAACTGCCGGGATCGACTGACCCAGCTCGATGGTGGGGTCGTCGACCCGTTCTGGTTCACGCCTGACGAGCGAGCCCGCGGTGGCGCCCACCACCACTTCGTCTTCGCCGTAGGGCGTGCGGTCGAGACTGAGGATCCGGCCCGGGACTAGCCCGGGTTTAACCACCGTTTTGCCCTGGCCTCTTCCGATGTCGACGTCGGCGACGCCGCCTCGCGCCGTCCCCACCAAGAGCCCTTCTTCGTCTTCGAAGACTTCTGGCACGAACTTTGCGGCGACGAAGTCTAGGTCGGCGCCGTGGACCCACGGGACCGGCCCTTTCACCTCGCTCAGTGAGGAACGGGAGAGGAGCGCGCCGGTGGTCAGGTCGACCCGCAGGACTTCGCCGCCCGATCCGATCGCGACAACTTCGCGGGCGTCTTCCTCCGAGAAAGCGACGGCCAACGGCCGCTCGCCCGTGGCGAGGTGAGGAGCCAGCGGGACGATGCGGGGTCGTCCCGGGTCGGAGATGTCGACCAGCTCGAGGGTGCCGTGAGCATCGACCGCGGCTATGAACGAAGACGACGACGTGGCGTCGCCGAAGGCGACGATCGGGGCCGGCGGCGCGACTTCGCCGATTAGGGCACCGTCGGCCCGCCGCCATAGCTGGATCTTCCCTTGGGCACTGGAGGTGATGAGGTCGCGTTCGAGCACGAGGGCGGCGGTCGCCTCGCCGCCTCCGGTGTCGACCACCCGTTCGATGCCTCTGTCTGCGGCTGCCACCTCGACCATCGCCAGTTCAGTCGCCGGGGTGCTGCTGCCGGTGCGAGCGGCGGCCAGCGCGTCGACCGGCGCCTCCTCGGGCCGCGAGGTGAGGTCAGCGCGGATGGTGTCTTCGAGTTCCGAGGCTGGTTCTCCAGATTCGGCGTCCGAGGAGCTGATCTGCCATCGGGCAACCGCCGCTGCGCAGACGAGCACAACTCCGACCGCGATCACCGGCCATCGCAGGCGTGACCTGCGGCTTATCGATGGACCCCTGCCGGCCCCGTCGGCCCCTGCCACGCTGGAAAAAATACGTGATTGATCCAGTTCTCGTCATTACACGCGGGTTCTCTGTGCAGTAGCCGTCCAGCCATGCTGAGCGCGATGATCGACGGCATCGGCCTGCACGCGCCGCTCCATCCCGATTGTGTGCCCAAACGCCAGGCCACGGTGACGAGTTCGCGCTGCCGCTGCTCAAGTAGGAGCGGGTCGCGGCCGATCCTCTGGGCGTGATCGGATTCCTCCGCAAGCTTCCCGCGCCGGTCTGGGCGATGGCGATGATCTACGGGGTCGGCGGCGTGATGTGCCTGATCGCGGCCACCTTCCCGATCAGCCCGACGGCGCCGGTGGTCCTGGCGCGGGTGGTCGGCTGCGCGTCGCTCCTCGCGACGGCGCTGATCCTCGGCTGGGGACGGCGGATGCCGCCGCTCGGCCTGCAGGCCGTCGCGATCGTCGGCGTCCTCACCAACTCCCTGCTCGTCTCCGCCTGCACGACCGACTACGGCGCCGCGCTCAACAGCTTCGCCTACCTCTGGGTCGGCATCTACGCGGGCCAGTTCTTCGAGCGGCGCGCGGTGCGGGTGCAGTGCGCGGTGATCGTCGTCGCCTCCGGCGTGGCGCTGAAGCTGAGCGGGCTGCCGGGGATGGGCACCGCCTGGGTGCTGGTCGCGGGCTCCTCGGTGCTGGCCGGCGAGGTGCTCTCGCGCGTCAACACGCGGCTGCGGACCCAGCTGACCACCGACCCGCTCACCGGCCTCCTGAACCGCGCCGGCTTCGTCGACGCCTCCGAGCGGGTGCGGTCGCTGGCCGCGCGCCACGGGGAGCCGACCTCGATCGCGCTGATCGACCTCGACGGGTTCAAGCGCGTCAACGACCTGCAGGGGCACGCGGCGGGCGACGAGCTGCTGGTCGACCTCGGGCGCGCCTGGCGACGGTCGCTGCGCGGCTCCGAGGTGCTCGCCCGCTTCGGTGGCGACGAGTTCGCGCTGGTGATGGCGGGCGCGGCACGCGGCGGCGCCGAGGAGGCGCTCGAGCGCCTGCGCCTCGCCTCGGCGGCCGAATGGAGCGCCGGGGTGGTCGAGTGGGAGCGCGGCGAGTCGCTCGACCGGGCGGTGGCCCGCGCCGACGCCGAGCTCTACCGGGCCAAGCGGGCGCGCCGCGGTTGCGAAGATGTCGTGCCATGGACGCCGGACGCCGCGAGAACGACGCACTCCGCGGCCGCCTGATCGGCGTCCAGGTCGGCACCCCGAAGCGGGTCGACACGGGGACGCGGATCGTCGAGACGGCGATCTGGAAGGACCCGGTCGAGGGCCGGGTGCGGGTGCGCGGCATCAACCTCGACGGCGACCGCCAGGCCGACCTGTCGGTGCACGGCGGGCCGAACAAGGCGGTCTACGCCTACGCGATCGAGGAGACGCGGCGCTGGGAAGCGGAGCTGGGACGGCCCTTCGGCCCCGGCGCCTGGGGCGAGAACCTGACCACCGAAGGGGTCGACGTCTCCGGCGCCGTGCTCGGCGAGCGCTGGCGGATCGGCACGACGCTGCTCGAGGTCGTCCAGCCGCGCCTGCCCTGCTTCAAGCTGGGGCTGAAGATGGGGGACCCGACCTTCGTGCGGCGCTTCGGCCAGGCCTCGCGGCCCGGCGCCTACCTGAAGATCGTCGAGGAGGGCGAGCTCGGGGTGGGCGACGCGATCGAGGTCGACCTGGCCGGGCGGCCCGACCACGGGGTCGACGTGCGGCTGGTCTCCGACGCGATGCTGGTCGACCACAGCCTGATCCCGCGGGCACAGGCGGCGCCGCAGCTGCTCGACACGCTGCGCGCGCAGATGGCGCAGCTGGCCTAGCGCCGTGCGGTCCGCGCGCGGGGCAGCCGTCGCCGTCGTCGTGCTCTGCCTGGCCGGCGCCGCGTCGGCGTGGGGCGGGTCCGACGGCGGGACCGTGGTCGGGGCGGGCGAAGAACCGTACGGCTGCACCTCGTCCCCGGGCACGAGCGCGCGCGAAGGCACCAAGGCGGCCAAGGCCGCGAAGGAGGTCGCGCTCAGCTTCGACGACGGGCCAAGCCGCACCCAGACGCCGGCGATCCTGGAGACGCTCGACCGGCTCGGCGCCCACGCCACCTTCTTCGAGGAGGGGCGGCACGTGGGTGGCCGCGAAGCGCTGATGCGCCAGATCCTCGCCCTCGGCGAGGATATCGGCAACCACTCCTTCCACCACCCGATCGACCCCGGCGAGACCGAGCTCGCCTCGACCCAGGCGGCGATCCGCGCCGCGACCGGCTTCACGCCCTGCCTCTTCCGCCCGCCCTACGGCGAACTCGACCGCGTCGAGAAGGCGGCGGCGCGCGCCAACGGCCTCGAGATGGTGTTCTGGACGCTCGACTCCGAAGACGACAAGCACCCCGGCGTCGGCCCGATCCGCGCGCGGGTGGTGCGGCGGGCCGAGCCCGGCTCGATCGTCCTGCTGCACGACGGCGGCCGGCACCCGCAGACGGTCGAAGCGCTCGGGGGCATCGTCGAAGGCCTCCAGCGGCGCGGCTTCCGCCTCGTCACCGTGACCGAGCTGCTGGGCGGGAAGATGCTCCACCGGCACTGATAGGTACGGTTGTCCTATGGCGACACCACCGAGCCAAGAGGAGCGCGCCCGCCGCTTTGCGGCGCTCCACGAGGGTCCCTGCTTCCTGATCCCGAACCCCTGGGACGGCGGCACGGCGCGGGTGCTCGAGGCGCTCGGCTTCGAGGCGCTGGCGACGACCTCCGGCGGCTTCGCCTTCACGCTCGGCCGCGCCGACGGGAAGGTGACGCTCGACGAGGTGGTCGAGCACGTCAAGGTCCTGGTCGAGGCGTGCGACCTGCCGATCTCGGTCGACCTCGAGAACGGCTATTCCTCCTCGCCGGAGGGGGCGGCGCGGGCGATCGAAGCGGTGGCGGCGGTCGGCGCGGTCGGCGGCTCGATCGAGGACTGGGACGCGGAGGCCGGGTTCTACGACCTCGCTCATGCGGCCGAGCGGATCGCCGCCGCGGCGCGGGCGGCGCGCGAGTTGCCGTTCCCCTTCATGCTCACCGCCCGGGCCGAGAACCACATCCGCGGCAACCCGGACCTCGACGACACGATCGCGCGCCTGCGGGCCTACGAGGAGGCGGGGGCAGACGTGCTCTACGCGCCGGGGCTCGCCGACGTCGAGCAGATCGCCGCGGTCACCGCCGCGGTGAGCCGGCCGGTCAACGTGATCGCGCGGCCGTCGCTCTCGGTGCGGGAGATCGCCGACGCGGGGGCGCAGCGGATCAGCGTCGGCGGCTCGCTCGCCTGGGCGTCGGTCGAGGCGACGGGCGACATCGCGGCGCGCATGCTCGGCGTCGGCGACCTCTCGGGCCTGCGCGGCGCCAAGCGCGTCTACGAGTGGCTGGGGGCGGAATGAGCGCCGAGCCGGTGGTGGTCGACGACCAGGAGCAGTCGCGCTACGAGATCCGCGTCGACGGCGAGCTCGCCGCGATCGTCGAATACGTCAAGCAGCCCGGCACCGTCTCCTTCACCCACACCGAGTCGTTCCCGGGCCACGAGGGCCAGGGCCTGGCGGGCAAGATGGTCGACCGCGCCCTGCGCGACGCCCAATCGGAGGGCCTCCAGGTGCTCCCCTTCTGCTCCTACGTCAGCCACTACATCGGCAAGCACGAGGAGTTCCGCGACCTGGTCCCCCCGGACCGCCGCCCCGAGTTCGGGCTGAGATGACGTGGGGGCGCCTCGCGGCGTCCTCGGTCGCTCGACTCGGGTCACGCACTGTAGTGCGCTCCCCTCGGCCGCGACCCCCGCTGAAAGCGGGGTGTGAGCCCATAGGGCGAATTCCTTGCGAGGCTGGCCCACGTCACCTGAGGTGCGCGGTCTAGTGGGTAGTTCCACGACGCGGCGGGGACGGGCGGGGGTTCGGGGGGCTGCCGGCCGTCCGAGGTGGTCCTGGGCTCCTCATGGGGGTCCTGGCAGGCTGTGACCCCCATGAGGAGCCCAGGACGTGAGGCGTTCGTGAAAAAGCTGGCACAGGGACGTCGCGAAGTCGGACTTACGTGAGGATCAGGTCCGGGAGCCTCCACACCTCGCCCGGATCCGTGACGAAGATGCCGGGAACGTCACACTTTCCGGCCCCCAGAGGCCCTTTTAGGGCCAGAAATCAAGGGCCGGAAACGCGCTGCGTGATTTAGGGCCCCTATAGGGGGGTCAATACACGCAGCGCGTAGGTCGGTGTTGCACAACACGGGAGAAAGACCGGAGTTCTCGGCATCTTCGTGACGACGTCCGACCCCCGTCACGGATCCGTGCCACTCCCGACGCACTCCCGTGACCCTCCCGCGCGCCTTCCTCCATGCCTCTCATACCCGCCCCTCTCGCCACGGCCACAGCCTGCCCGGGCCGTGGCGAGAGGGGCGCGTCCCTTCCCCGGCGCCAGCTTGCGAGGTGAGTTCGCGGTAATCCGCGGATGGCGCGGAGAAGTGCGAACTCGCCTGGTCATCCTCCCGGGCGCTGGCCTGCGGGGCCTGGGCCCTCCCGGCTGCCCGTCGGCAGGGGCGCACCTTCGGCGCCCCGCGGGGTGCATGGGCGTATTGGTCGTGGAACTACTTGTTTACGCGGCGGCGCTGACGGCGTCCGGCTGCTCGCCGGAGGCGACCGCGGCAGCGGGGCGCCAGAGGGCGTCGGTGCCCATCGGCTGCATCACCAGCTCGCCCGCGTCGACCGCGGCGATGAGTTCGCGCTCGGCGGCGTGGCGGTCGGCGTCTTCGAGGTCCGAGGGGCGCATGATCGAGGCGACCTCGGCGGTGGTCAGGCCCATCGGGTAGGCGAGCACCGCATCGGCGGCGCGCTCCGGGGCCGGCCGGCGCTCCAGCGTCGGCTCGAGGTTGGCGAGCGCGTTGTCGTAGGACTCGAAGGGCTGGAAGCCGCCGACCTCGAGCCAGCGGCCGTCGGACGTCTCGAAGATGACCGAGGGGGCGGTGTAACGGACCGGCCCGTCGGCTTCGGAGTGGCGGTTCTGGACGTGGGTCGGGCGGCCCTCGGCGGAGCGGGTGCGCGCCTTGTCCTCCTCGTAGAGCGCGACGATCGCCGGGTCGTCGATGCGGGCGACGACCGCCGCCGCGTCGAGTCCGTCGACGTCCTCGAGCGCCGCGCGCAGGTGCTCGTCGTCGTCGAGAAGCCCCGGCGTCGTGAACTGCATCAACTGGATCGCGCGCTGCGCCGCGTAGCCGAGCTCCATCGACTCCTCGCGGGCGGCGATCACCGCGCGGCAGGCGCGCGAGCTGGGCGCCAGGCGCGACTTCACGCCGCTGCCGAACGGCATCCCGAAGCGCTGCTCGAACTTGCGGTGGCCGGTCGCCATGCGGGCCGGGGTGTAGCCCGCCCGCTCGTAGCGCTCGGTCGTCTCGGAGAGTCCGATCATCACCAGGCGCCAGTCGAGCTGGTCGCCGAAGCGCCAGCGCACCCGCGCGATCGCGGGGCGCGAGGAGTAGGCCCAGGGACAGGCTGGGTCGGTGAAGTGCCAGGCGACGATCCGGTCCACTTACGGAAGGTTAGTGAACGCGGATCGTCGGCTTGGACGGAGTCTCAGCGCGCCCGCCCGGGTGGGGGGACGGCAGGCGCTATTTCGCCTGCGTGACCGCGACCGCGACGGTCACCGAGCCGCCCGAGGAGCAGCGCGGGCTGCCGATCAGCTTGGCGCCGATCGTCTGCGTGGCGCCGGCGGCGGCGAGCCCGATCGGGCTGGTCTGGCCGCCCGAGCCGATCACGCCGGAGGGGTTTTCCCCGGTCGGCTCGAAGGCGCTGAGGACGAGCGGCGCGCCGCCGCCCCATTCGGTGCCGTTGACCAGCGGGACGACCTGGACGCGGCACGTTTCGGCGCCCGAGCGGGCGAGGTTCGCGCTGCGCGCTTCGACGCTCATCAGGTAGACGGAGCCGGCCGCCGGGGTGAAGGTGATCGGCGAGGGGAAGTTGACGCCGACGGCGCTCGGCCCGTCGACCGCGACCGGGGAGCTCGTCGCCGTGGCGACGACGAAGGTGCCCGCGGCGATCTTGCCGAGGTTGACCGCGCCTTCGCGGATCTTCGCGTTGGTCACCGCGTTTTCGCGGATTTTGGCCTGGGTGACCGCGTTGGCCTTGATCTTCCCGGCCGTCACCGCGTTCGGCTTCAGCTTGCCGGTGCCGATCTTGTGGGCCTGCTTGTTCGCCGCCCAGACGGCGCCGCCGCCCAGGGCGAGGAACAGCGCCAGGGTTGCGATCACGTTCGCGTAGGTGAGCCGCCGTAGGACTGCGCGCAACATCTCTGCCTCCTCGAGGTGGTTTCTCCAGATAACCGTTCGACCTCGGCTATGGTTCGCCTCCTGACCCGAGCGATGGGGCTCGCTCCATAACCGCGGCGCGACCGCTGATGGCTCCTACCGACGTCGATTTGGCGCGTAGGAGGCCGTGGTTTTGAGACAAAGACGATTCGATCGCCGCGAGTTGGGTGCGATCTACGCCGGCGGCGTGATCGGCGCGCTGGCCCGCGTCGGCCTCGCGGAAGCGCTGCCGCACGGGGTCGACGCCTGGCCTTGGGCGACGTTCGTCGTCAACATGATCGGTGCCGCGCTGCTCGGCTGGTTCGTCACCCGGCTGGGGGAGCGCCTGCCGCCGTCGACCTACCGGCGCCCGTTCCTGGGGACCGGGATCTGCGGCGCGTTGACCACCTTCTCGACCCTGCAGCTGGAGCTCTTCACGATGCTCGAAGGCGGCTACGTCGGGCTCGCCGTCGCCTACGCCGCGGCGACGCTGCTCGGCGGCTTCGCCTGCGTGCACCTGGGGACCGTCGCGACCCGCCGGGCGAGGGTCCTGCGATGAGTTCAGGGGCCCCACCGGTGAGTTCGCACTTCTCCGCGCTATGCGCGGCTTTCTGCGAACGCGCTGGGGGGTGGGGACGATGACCCCGCTTGCCTGGGTCGCGGTCGCTGCGCTCGGCGGCGCGATGGCGATCGCGCGCTTCGTCGTCGACACCACCGTGGCCACGCGCCTCGACCTCGACTTCCCGATCGGCACGCTCGCGGTCAACCTCAGCGGCGCCGTGGTGCTCGGCGTCCTCGCCGGCGCGGCGCTTTCCGGCGCCGCCTACACGATCGTCGTCGGCGGCGGGATCGGCGCCTACACGACGTTCTCGACCTGGATGCTGGAGTCCCACCGCGCGGGCGAGGACGGCGACGCGCGGGTGCTGTGGGCGAACATCGGCGTGTCGATGGTCGCGGGCCTGGCGGCGGTGGCACTCGGGCACTGGATCGGGGGACTCTTGTGAGCGGTGAGCTGCTGCAGATGCGCTTCCACTTCGGCGAGCGCGATCGCGACGGCGACGGCCCGCTCGACGCCGCGGTGATGGACGCGTGCGCGCGGCGCGGGGTGCGGGCGGCGGCGCTGATGCGCGGGGTCGAGGGTTTCGGCGCGAAGCAGCGCCTGCGCACCGATCGGCTCCTGTCGCTGTCCGAAGACACGCCGCTCGTCGCCGTGGCGGTGGGGGAGCGCGAGGTGGTCGCGGGGCTCGCGGAGGAGGTGCGGGAGATGGCGGCGGAGGGGTTGATCGTGGTCGAGGAGTTGGGCGCTCCGACCACCGAGGACGAGGACGGGTCGGAACGGGTGAAGGTGACCGTGTGGGGGCCGCGGACGGGGCCGACGTCGCCGCACCTCGAGGCCGTGGCGGCGCTGAGGCGGCACGGCGCCGAGTCGGCGACCGTGGTGTTGGGGGTGGACGGGGTGATCGACGGCGAGCGGCGCCGCGCGCGGTTCCTCGCGGGGAACCGCGGCGTGCCCGCGCTGACGGTGGGGGTGGGACGACGCGCCGCGATCGAGGCGGCGTTGGCGGAGGCCGACGGCGCCGCGCACCTCGTCACCGTCGAGCCCGTGGTGACTTACCGTCGAATGGCGACGCTTTCCCACCACGGCGCCGCCGCGATCCGCGTCGCGCTCGTCACCTCCGAGGTCGCCTCGCGCGGTCCGCACCCCGCGTACCTCGAATTCATCCACCAGCTTCGTCGTGAGGGCGCGCCGGGGGCGACGGCGCAGCGAGGGGTCTGGGGGTTTCGCGGGGACGGTGAGCCGCACGGGGACCGGGTGCTCGCGTTGCGGCGCGACGTGCCGCTGGTGGTGGAAGTCGTCGACGCTCCCGAGCGCGCCGCCCGGTGGCTCGAGTTGGCCCGCGACGTTGCCTGCGAGGGCGACGTCGTCTACGTCGAGACGGTCCCCGAGGCGATCACGTTGGTGTGAGAAGGAATCGCAACTTGCGGGGAGAAAGAGCGCTCTTTGCGGGGCTTTTCCCACTCCCGCCCGGTGCGGAAGCTGTTACAACAACCGTCCGGGCCGCTCTCTACCTTGGGTCGGGAGATGGCTGAGCAGACGCAGATGGACAGCCTCCTGGGCAACGATCCCGCCTTCGCTCCGGTGGAGCCCGAACGCGAGGCGCCGTCGATCGTCGAGCCCGAGCCGGAGGCCGCGCCGGTCGCTTCCCCCGAGCCCGCGCCGGTCGCCTCCGAGGGCGTGACGGTCACCGCGCGGATCGCGATCCGGGACCTCGAGGACGGGCAGCGGGTGCGCGGCGTCTACGCGGTCCGGGGGCGGGAGCTGCGGCGCAAGCGCAACGGCGAGCCGTGGCTGAAGATGACGGTCGGCGACGCGACCGGGGTCACCGAGGCGGTCTGCTGGGACGACGCCGAGGTGCGTTATGCGCTCTGCGGGACCGGCACGCCGGTCCACGTCAGCGGCATCTTCGAGACCTCGGAACGGTGGGGGTCGAAGATCAAGATCACCGAGCTGCGCGCCGCCGAAGAGGGCGAGTACGAGCTGAACGACCTGGCGGTGCCCTCCGAGGTTTCGGCCGAGCGCCTCGAGGCCGACCTGCGCGACCTGCTGGAGACGGTGCAGAACGCCGAGCTGCGGGAGCTGCTCGATCTCTTCTTCGCCCCCGACTCCGAGCAATGGGCACGCTTCCGTGACGCTCCCGCCGCGAAGACGTACCACCAGGCCTACCGGCACGGCCTCCTGGAGCACACGCTCTCGGTCGCCCAGGCGGTCTCCGCGGCGGCCAACTTCTTCCCCGGCGTCGACCGCGAAATCGCCGTGACCGGCGCGCTCTTCCACGACATCGGCAAGCTGATCGCCTACAACGACGACCCGCTCTCGATCGACCTCACCGACGCCGGCCGCCTCCAGGGCGAGATCCCGCTCGGCTACTACACGGTGCGCCGCGCGATCGAGGACATCCCCGGCTTCGACCCGCACCTCGCCCAGTGCGTCCTCCACATCATCCTGAGCCACCACGGCTCGCTCGAGCACGGCTCCCCGGTCGTCCCCGCCACCCGCGAGGCCGTCCTCGTCCACATGATGGACAACCTCGGCGGCCGCCTCGGCTCCTTCGACCGCCTCGAGCGCCAGCTCCCCGAGGGCGAGTCCTGGTCAGGCTTCGACCGCGCCCTCTCCGGCTCCGCCTGGTTCTCCCAGCGCGCCGCCTAGGCGATCAGGCGGGCGGGCTGCCGAGCCGCCGCTCGAACTCGTCGAGCAGCGCGAAGAGCTCCTTCGCCTCCCAGCTGTCGCCCTTTTTCTGGTTGCGGTGCCGGCTGAGGATCCCGGCGTCGGCCAGCCGTTCGAGGCCGGTGATGGTGGCGCGCCGGGAGCGGTCGATCTCGCCCTCGGCGGCCGCGGCCGTCACGATCGGGTAGCGCGGCAGCAGGTCGATCAGCGCCAGCGCGGCCGCGTCGGCGCGGACGGGCTGGAGCAGGGCGCGCCAGTCCGACTGCAGTCCCTCCACCTCTTCGGCGAGCTCCCGTGAGCTGAGCGCGGCCAGCTCGGTCGCGTTGGCGAAGTAACGGACCCAGTCGTCGATCGCGCCGGCCCGAAAGGCCTCGAGCCCGCTGATATAGGCGTCCTTGTTGGCGCCGAGGACGATGCTGATCGGCGACAGGAGGCGCGGCGCCAACCCGCGGCGCCGGAACAGCACCTGGATCAGGCACCGGCCGACGCGGCCGTTGCCGTCGCCGAACGGATGGATCGTCTCGAACTGGGCGTGGGCGATCGCCGCCTGCGCCACCGGCGAGATGTCGTCGCGATTCAGGAACTCGCAGAGGTCGTCGAGCAGCCCCGGCACTTCGTCGGCCGGCGGTCCCACGTATTCGGCGACGCTTGGATCGACGCCGCCGATCCAGCTCGGCTCGGCGCGGATCTGCCCGGCGATCTTGTCGAGCGGCGGCACCACGGCGATCTCCCGGTGGATCGCTTCGATCGACTCCGTGCTCAGCAGGCCCGGTGCGGACCCGATCTCGAGGGCGCGCTCCATCGCCCGCATCGTCCCGACGATCTCGCGCGCCTTGTAGTTGGCGAGGTCGCTGAACTCGGCCGTGGCGAGTTTGCGATGGGAGATGCTGAGCCCCTCGATCTGGGACGAGGCCAGCGACTCGGACCGCAACAGCTGCCGCCCCAGCCCCTCGAGCGCCAGCAGGGCGCCCGGCTCGGAGTTCAGCTGCCTCACCTCGGTGCTCGCCCGCTCACAGAGCGCGGCGGTCGCGGCCTTCAGCACCGGCTCGAAGTCCGCGATCGTCTCCGGCACCCACGCCCGATAGCGCCGCGGCGACCGTTCCGACTTCCGCGCGCCGGCGTGCGCCGGGGTCCAGGTCAGCTCAACGAACTGACCACGGGAAGCTTCAAGCGTCGGCGCCATGCTTGAAGATTAGCGAATTAAAGTTCAAGCCTGATATGGGGTTCTTGAAGCTTGCTTTGGTGAGTTGTCGCCCGGGGAAGGGACGGGGACCCGCAAGCTGTCGCCCGGATAACGGACGCGCCCCTCTCGCCACGGCCCGGGCAGGCTGTGGCCGTGGCGAGAGGGGCGGGTGTGCGGAAGGTGTGGAGGGTCGCGCCCGGGAGCCTCACGGGAGTGCGCCGGGAGGGTCACGGATCCGTGACGGGAGTCAGACCTCGTCACGAAGACGCCGGGAACTCCGGTCTTTCTCCCGTGTTGTGCAACACCGACCTACGCGCTGCGTGTTTTGACCCCCCTATAGGGGCCCTAAAACACGCAGCGCGTTCCGGGCCCTCTATTTCCGGCCCGAAAAGGGCCTCTGGGGGCCGGAAAGTGTGACGTTCCCGGCATCTCTGTGACCGATCGGGCCGAGGTGTGGAAGCACCCGGACCGGATCGTCACGGAAGTCCGACTCCCTCACGTCCCTGTGCCGCCTTTTTCACGAAAGCCTCACGTCCTGGGCTCCTCATGGGGGTCACAGCCTGCCAGGACCCCCATGAGGAGCCCAGGACCATCCTCGGACGGCCACCCGCCCCCCGAACCCCCGCCCGGACGGCCACCCGCCCCCCGAACCCCCGCCCGGACGGCCGCCCGCCCCCCGGACCCCCGCCCGTCCCTAAAACACCCGGGTGCAGCGCTTGATCTTCTCCAGGTCGCCGTCGGCCCTCTTGATGCAGTGCTCGAGGCGCTTCGGGCTGGCGGCCTTCTCGAGGGAGTGGAGGGTCTGGTGGACCTTCTTCTCGCCGCTGTCGATTGCGGGCTTGAGCAGGACCAAGTAGGCGACGACGAGGATCCCGACGAAGATCGCGAGCCGGATAATCGAGGAAGTCAGCCACCGGAGCGGCGCGAGCAGAAGTGCCATTCAGCGTGCGCGGACTATCCTGCGAGACGTGGCAAAGGACACCGAGAAGCTGATTCGACAGCTCTCGCTGATTTCATTCCTGATGGCTCAGGGGAGGCCGGTTTCGGCGCTCGAGATCAAGCGCGAGGTCGAGGGCTACAGCGACATGAACGACGACGCCTTCGCGCGCCGCTTCTACGCGGATCGCGCCGAGCTGGAGAGCCTCGGCATCCAGCTGGGGGTGGAGAAGCCAGGGGAGGGATTCTTCGAGGCCGAGCTCTACTCGCTGCCGCCGGAGAACTTCTACCTCGACGCGATCAAATTCTCCGACGACGAGCTGGCGGCGCTCTCGACCGCGCTGCTGCTGCTGACCGACGGGGGCTTCGCCTACGCGGAGCCGCTGCGGCTCGCCCTGCAGCAGGTCGCCTGGGGGCATCCCAACCCGCTGGCCGAGGGCGAGCGTGCGCCGGTCGAGATGGCGATGACCGCCTCGGCCGGGGGCCGCGACCTCTCCCAGCGCCTGTCGAAGATCGAGACCGCGATCTCGCGTCGCAAGACGATCGAGTTCACCTACTTCACGATGGAGCGCGGCGACACCTCGAAGCGCAAGGTCGACCCCTACCACCTCGTCTTCCGCGGCGGGCAGTTCTATTTGATCGGCCTCTCGCACGAGCGCGAGGCGGTGCGCGTCTTCCGCCTCTCCCGCATCCAGGGCAAGGTCGGTTACGCGACCAAGGCCGAGCACGACTTCTCGCCGCCCGAGGACTTCGACCGCCGCGACTACGGCAGCCGCGCCGACTGGCAGCTGGGGGAGACCCAGGGCCGCGCCAAGATCTGGATCCGCGAGCGGATCGCCTGGCTGATCGAGCGTGATTTCGGCGCCTTCGGCGAGATCCGCGACGCCAAGTCCGCGGACAAGGCGCCCGGCAAGGGCAAGATCTTCGAAACCGATTACGCGTCCCACCGCGAGCTGATCGCCTGGGTGCTGCGCTGGCGCGCCAACGCGCGGGTGCTCGCGCCCGACGACCTGCGCGAGGAGGCCGACGCGCGTCTGGCGCTCCTCCGCGACCGCCACAAGAACGGCTTCGAGTCCGCCGAGATCGTCGACCGGCCGCTGCGCGACCAGCCGCGGCGCTCGCGCTCGGGCGGCCGCGGCGACGCGGCGATCCGCCCGGAGCGCTTCGCCCGCCTCGTCACCCTCGCCGGGATGCTGATCGAAGCGGCGAAAGCCGGCGAACGGCTGGAGGTCGCCGACCTCCGCCAACGCCTCGAACTGACCGAGGACGAGCTGCGCGAGGACATCGAGCTGCTGAACGTCGTCAACTTCGGCGGCGGCACCTACGTGCTCTACGCGGAAATCGTCGGCGAGGAGATCGAGGTCGACTCGCAGCCCTACGGTGACAACTTCGCCCGCCCCGCCCGCCTGCTGCCGCTGGAGGCGAAGGCGCTGGTCGCGGCGATCGACCTCTTCGGCGACCACCTGCCGCAGTCGAACCTGGAGAAGGCGCGCGAGAAAATCGTCAAGGCGCTCGGCCACGACCCCTCCGAGGAGGGCCTCGAGATCGTCCCCGCGGGCGGCGGCGACGCGAGCGTCGCGCGCCTGCTGAACCAGGCGATCGCCGAGTCGACCGTGCTTGAGCTCTCCTATTACAAGGAGAACGAGGACGAGCTGACGACGCGCCGGATCGAGCCCTACCGCCTGCAGAACGGTCGCGAGGGCTGGTACGTCGAGGCCTACGACCTGAAGAAAGACGGCGTCCGCCACTTCAAGCTCGACCGCATCAAGGAGGCCGAGCCGACCGACCAGAGCTTCGAGCCGCGCCCCGAGGTCGAGGAATTCGCCCGGGTCGAGGGCTGGATGACGCACGGCGAGGTCCCTGCCGCGGAGGTGGCGCGGGTGTGGGTCTCGCCGGAGCGGGCGCGCTGGCTGCGCGAGGAGCGGACCGTGGTCGAGGAGCTGGCCGACGGCGCCGTCGTCGTCGAGTTGCCCTACGCGGGCAAGGCCTGGCTGGTGCGGGAGATCCTCCGTGGCGCTGGCGACCTGGTCGTGCTCGAGCCCGCCGACGCGCGCGCGGCGATCGCCAAAGAGGTCGCGGCCTGACCGACTCCGCCCCCGGCCACCCCGAGATCCTCCGCATCGTCGCCCCGAACCCGGGGCCGATGACCCTGGAAGGCACCAACACCTACGTCTACGGCGCGGACCCTTGCGTCGTCATCGACCCGGGGAGCGACGACCCGGGCCACCTCGCGGCGATCCGCGCCGCAGGGGAGGAGCGCGGCTACATCGGCGGGATCCTCGTCACCCACTCCCACGCCGACCACATCACCGGCGCGGACCAGTTCGAAGCGCCGATTCTCGAGGTCACCGGGGTCGAGGCCGAGGTGCGCGTCGGCGACCTCCGCGTCCTCGCCACCCCCGGCCACGCCGCCGACCACGTCGTCTTCGTCACCCCGGACGGCGTCTGCTTCTGCGGCGACCTCGTCCTCGGCCTCGGCTCGACGATCGTCCCGCCCGGCGGCAACTCGCTGGCCGCCTTCCTTGACTCGCTCGCCCTGCTCGCCGCCGAGGACCTCTCCCTGATGGCGCCCGGCCACGGTCCCTGGATCACCGACCCGGCGGCGAAGCTCGCCGAGTACGTCGAGCACCGGATGATGCGCGAGCGCCGCCTCCTCGCCGCCCTCGAATCCGGCGAGCGCTCCCGCGCCGCCCTCCTCGCCACCGCCTGGGACGACGTCCCCGCCGACCTCCTGCCGATGGCGGCGATGGCGATGGAGGCGCACCTCGAAAAGCTCGAGGCCGAACGCCGCCTCCCCTTCGACCTGATCGAGTAGCCGGGCGTCACCTCCCCGGCAGGAAACGCACGATCTGGATGCCGTGATGGGTCTTCAGCGTCTTGCTTTCAACCCAACCGGCGGCATAGATGCGCCCCTTCCCATCGATCGCGAGGGCGGACACTCCACCGCGCGTGTCGTTGACGATGGGACCTTCGAGTAGGCCCTTTTTGCCGAAGCGCCAGTCGCGCCTGCCTGCGGCCGTGTAGCGGACGAGGCGGGGACCGTAGGGATGTTGGATCGTTGAGTCTGCGACCAAGATCTGGTCCTTGGCGTCGACCGCAATCGCCCCCGGTGAGGTCACTTCGCCTTTCAGCGGGATTCCACCGTGGAAGCCGAACCTCGTGTCGAGCATGCCGCTGGGCTGCAGTCGGATCAGTCGCGGCGGTTCTTCGGAGAATCCAGTCGCTGCTTGGAACAGGAGTGCGCGGCCCTTCGAGTCAACTGCCAGCAGCGACGAGGTGATCAACGGTGGGCGTGCCGGATCGAGGACTGGGCTCTGGTCGCCGTTCACGGTCAATGCATCGAAAGTCGACGGCCCCGGGTAAGCATGCTCGGCGCAGTGAGTGGTGTCCCCATTCAACGTTGAGACGCCGCCGTCGATGGTCTCCGCGAGCGCGTCCACCTCATCGCTCGGTCCGCTCGCGTACCCCTTCCCGGCGTAGCTCGAATCGGGAGCACCGCTCGCGGTCAGCCTGCCGACGAAGGAGGTGAAGAGCTGGTCTCCGTAGGCGCAGTAATAGATAGCGGCGATATATCTGCCGCCGACGACGGGCCGGTTCTCGGGATCGACTGCGAGCGTCGTGGCTTGGACGACGGCGCGTTGGAATTCGACACCTTTGCCGGGTTCACCGGTCGGTCGTGGTAGGGCAAAGGTCGTATCGGTTTCACCCGCGTCTCCGAAGCTGGGGTCAGGCACTCCGTCTTCGAGGTAGCGATCGACGAACGCTTCCTGCATGGCCGGCGGCAATTCGAAGAGACTGGTGTTTGCGGGGATCGGCAGATCGGAGGTGAACGGGTAGGTCGTGATGGTGCCGCTGACGAGGACGCGCCCTTGGGAGTCGACCGCAAGACCGGTCGGATTCAGCTCACCGTGAGGTGATTCGACTCTCAGCCGCCCTCCGTTGCCGAAGTCACGCGCCGGCTTACCGTTCGGTTCGAAGGCGAGCAGAAGGTTCCCTTCGAGACCGTAGATCCTCCCGTTCGGGCCGAGCGCCATCTGCACCGACTGCCTCGCGTAGGGGCCGCCGGTGGCGACCTTCTCTACTCCGTTCGACCCGAAAGCCTTGTCGATCCGCGCCACATGATTTTCGCCTTTGCCACCTTGCGTCGTCGCGGCGGACCCTTGTGCCGCCATGGCGCCCAAGACGACGCAGAGCGCCATCATCACGACGGAGATCCTCCAAAACCTGATCATTCCCTGCCTCTTTCGTCCGGTGACGGCCATGGCGCCGTCGGTCATCCGGTTCAACCTGAGGCGCTCATGGAAGTTTCGGGTGGTGCCAGTTTGTTCTTCCAATTTTGAGGATGCTGGAACCCGAAGGCGCCCGGCGCGGGGCCGGGCGCCTGTCGCTCAGGGCAGGTAACGGGCGATGGCGAAGCCGCCGCCGCTCTGCAGCTCCGGCGTGATGACGTTGCCGCCGACCAGGATCCGGCCCTTCGCGTCGAGGGCGACCTGGGTGGCGACGGCGCTCGACGGGCCGCCGAAGCCGGTCGTCACCTTCCCTCGCGTACCGAAGCCGCGGTCGTAGACCCCCTTCGGGGTGAGCCGCCCGAGGAAGAAGGTCCGGCGGAGGGTCTGGTTGTGCGGGGACGGCGAGACCCGCTTGCCGAGGTTGCCGACGAGGTAGGTGCGTTCGCCGGCGTCGGCGGTCAGAGCGGAGAAGGAGCCCGATTCCGGGTCGAGGTACTTCGCCGAGCCGGTCCGGCTGAAGCCGGGATCGAAGGCGCCGCTCGGCAGCAGTCGCACGACCGCCTGGTAGCGGATCGTCTTGCCGACGCTCTTGACGACCTTTTTGCCTTCTTCGACCTTGGTGACCTTGTGGTAGACGCGCTTGTGCTGTTCGTTGCCGAGCAGGAGGATCTTGCCGGACGGCGTGACGGTCATCGCGATCGGGGCGACCGTCTTCAGCGTCCGGAAGCTGAACGAGGCGAACGCGGAGTTCAGGTTGCCGTCGGCGTTGAAGGCCGTCAGCAGCTGCGCCGGCCCTTCGGCGGCGGAGCAGAACGGGCCGCCGGTCCCGGCCGTCAGGTAGCCGCCGGAGAACGGGGCGAGCTGCCCGAGGCTGGCGATCGTGCCGAGCGCGCGGATGCCGCCGGCGCCGAAGGTCGGGTCGAGCGCCCCCGTTTGGGTCAGGCGGGCGACGAAGCCCTTCGAGTTGACGCTGCGTTCGCACTTGGCGAGTTCGGTCACGTAGCCGCCGCTGACGACGATGCGGTTCTGGGAGTCGATGACCACGCTGCGCAGCCCGACCGAGGGGCCGCCGTAGGTGCCGCCCGGGGCGGCCGGCGCGCCGAGCCCGAGGTCGGTGACGAGGCGGCCGTCGGTGCCGAAGGTGGGGTCCGGCCTGCCGTCGGCGTCGAACCGCATCACGGTGGCCGAGCTGATCACCGGATCCGGCGTCGAGTTGGTCGGCAGCGGGCGCGTCAGCCCGACGAGCACGACGCGGCCGAGCGAGTCGACGGCGACGCCGGTGAGGACGAAGACCCCGCCCGTCGGGCGCGGCACGGTGACGACGCCGCCCTTGCCGAAGCTGGGGTCGAGCTTGCCGTCATCGAGGAACCGCACGACCTTGGAGGCGCCCGCGACGACGACCTTGCCGCCCGGCGCCACCGCCATCTTCTGGTGGCCCGGGGTGAATTCGAACGGCAGCTCGTACTGCGGCCCGCTCGCTCCGGCGCTTTCCGAGGGGAAGCCGATCGTCACCTTGCCGTCCTTGCCGAAGCTCGCGTCGCGCTCCCCGGCCCTTGCCGCCGGCTTCGCCGGCGCGCTCCCTGCCATCGCCGCGAGGCAGGCAGCGATCATCGCCGCCGCGAGGGCGGTCCTCCAGACCCTGTCCATCGTCCACTTCCTTTGTCCGGTGACGACCGTCCGGTGGTCGTCGTTCGCCATCTCAAACGCGCGGCGCTCAGCGAAGTTTCGGCCGCGTCCAAAATGCTTGCGGGCCTGCAGGGTGCCGGCTGCCTTGGCCGGCCGGCCAGGTCTGGGATGATGCCGCGATGGCGGCGATGAGCGTGAAGCGGGCGGCCAGGGCGGGGGTGCTGGCGGGGCTGGCCGGGACCGGGATCGCGGCGGCTTCGGTGGGGGTCGCCTGGCATCGGTTGGCGCGGCGGGCGCTGCCGCGGGAAGAGGGGCGGCTCGAGGTGGCGGGGTTGGGGGAGTCGGTGACCGTGCGGCGGGACCGGTGGGGCGTCCCACATATAGAGGCGCGGGAGCGGGACGATCTGAACTTCGCCCAGGGGTTCGTGCACGCGCAGGACCGTGCCTGGCAGATGCACTTCTACAAGCGGGTGGTGAGCGGGCGGCTGTCGGAGTTCGCGGGGGCGGAGACGCTCCCGGTCGACCGGTTGATGCGGACGCTGGGGATCCGGCGGGTCGCCGAGCGCGAGGCCGCGGAGCTGGCGCCGGAGCTGCGGGCGAAGCTCGACCACTTCTGCGCCGGGGTGAACGCGGGGGTCGCGGCGGCCAAGGCGCCGCCCTTCGAGATGCGACTGCTCGGGCTCGAGTGGGAGCCGTGGGGCCCGGTCGACATCCTCTGTCTCGGCAAGCTGCTCGCCTTCGGCCTCTGCACGAACTGGGAGCGGGAGCTGCTGCGCGCCGACATGGTGCGGGAGCTCGGGCCCGAGCTGACCGCCCGCCTCGACCCGGCCTACCCGCGCGACAACCCGATCGTCGACCAGACGCCGTGGGACGGGGAGGGCCTGCCGCTGGTCGAGCAGATCGACGCGGTGCGCCGCGCGCTCGGGCTCGCCACCGAGGCCAGCGGCTCCAACAACTGGGCGGTGTCCGGTGAGCGTTCCGTGACCGGGATGCCGCTGATCGCCGGCGACCCTCACCTGCCGCCGAGCATGCCCGCGATCTGGGAGGAGATGGAGCTGCGCTGCGGCGAGCGCTTCGTCCGCGGCGCCACGCTGCCCGGCATGCCCGGCGTCTACATGGGCCAGGGCAACGACGTCTGCTGGACGATCACCAACGTGATGGCCGACGTGCAGGACCTCTACATCGAGCGGGTCGACGGCAACCGGTACCTCTTCGAGGACGAGTGGCGGCCGCTGGTGACGCACCGCGAGGAGATCGCCGTGAAGGGCCGGCGCCCCGACGTGCTGGAGGTCCGCGAGACCCATCACGGGCCGCTGGTCAACGAGGCGCTCGGCGCCGACGACGCCGAGCCGCTCGCCCTCGCCTGGCTCACGCTGCGCGAACCGACCGCCTTCGACGCCATGTTCGAGCTGCTCGAGCCGACCTCCGGCCCCGACCTCGTCGCCCGCCTCGAGGGACACACCTCGCCGCCCTCGAACATGATCTGGGCCGACCGCCACGGCTCGATCGGCTACAAGCTGATCGGCCGCCTGCCGCGCCGCCGCGGCGGCGTCGCCGACCTGCCGAAGCCGGGCTGGACCGGCGAGTTCGAGTGGGAGGGGACGGTCCCATACGAGGAGCTGCCGGAGGTCGTCGACCCCGAGTCCGGTTACCTGGTCACCGCCAACAACCGGATCGTCGGCGATGACTATCCGCACCACATCACCTCCGAATACCTGGACGGCTTCCGCGCCCGGCGGATCGAGGAGATGCTGGCCGCGCGCGCCAAGCACGACCTCGACGGGTTCGCCGAGATGCAGACCGACGTGCTGTCGCTGCCGGGGCTCGAGGCGGCGCGGCGGCTCTCGCGCCTGCACCCGCCCGGCCAGCGCGAGCGCGCGGCGATCGAGCGGCTGCGGGTCTGGGACGGTCGGCTCGACGTCGACACCGTCGCCGGGACGATCTACCAGGCCTTCATCCTGCGGCTCGCCCGCGAGGTGGCGCGCGCGGCGATCGTCGACCGCGACCTCTGCGAGCGCTGGCTCGACCGCGCCGACAACGGCTTCAGCCCCCACATCACCTCGCCGTGGCGCTGGCACTCGCACCTGATGGCGCTCTGGGAGGAAGCCGACGACGATCTGGTCCACCGGCCCTGGGACGAGCTCGTGGTCGAGGCGCTGGCGGGCGCGCTCGACGACCTCGGCGAGCGCTTCGGTCCCGACCCGGACGCCTGGCGCTGGGGGGACGTGCACGCGATGGAGTTCCCGCACGCGCTCGGCCGCGCCAACCCGGTGCTGAACAGGATCCTCAACCGGCGGGTGCGGGCGGGCGGCGCGCAGGAGACGGTGTGCCAGATCGCCTACGACCCGAACGATCCCTACCGGGCGGTCTGGGCGCCGAGCTGGCGGATGGTCGCCGACCCGACCGACCCCGACCGCTCGCGCTGGCAGATGTTCAGCGGCGAGTCGGGCCACCCGGCGAGCCCGCATTACGCCGACCTGCAGGAGCGCTGGGCGGCGGGGGAGACGCAGCCGATGTGCGGCGAGGGGCCCTGGCGGGTACTGGAGCTCGCGCCGATCTGAGCTGGCAGCGCGCGGAGTATAGTTTCCGGCGCAACCATTTCCCCGTCATCTTTCCCCTGAGGTATGCGCATGAAGCTAGGACGTCTTCTCGCCCGCCTGTTCATCGGCGGCCTGTTCATCGGCCATGGCACCCAGAAGCTGTTCGGCTGGTTCGGCGGCCCGGGGATCGAGGGGACGACCGGGATGATGGGCTCGCTCGGGCTGGCGCCGGCGCGGACCAACGCCTACGCCGCGTCGCTCTCGGAGACGCTCGGGGGCACGGCGATCGCGCTCGGCGCCTGCACCCCGGCCGCGGCGGCCTCGCTGATCGCGACGATGACGACCGCGATCCGCACCGTCCACCTGAAGAACGGCTTCTGGGCGACCGGCGGCGGCTATGAGTTCAACCTGACGATCATCGCCGCGCTGCTCCTGATCGTCGACGGCGGCCCCGGCCCGATCTCGGTCGACTCCGCCCTCGGGATCGAGGAGAGCGGCGCCGGCGCGGCCCTTGCCGCGCTCGCGGCGGGCGTCCTCGGCTCGACCGTCACCCTCGCCGCCGCCAAAGCCGCGCACGCGAAGGCGAACGCCGGCGCCCCGAGCGAGCCGCTGAGCCCCGACGCCGCGGTCGCCTGACCCTCGACCCCGGGTTGAGTTCGCACTTCTCCGCGCATAGCGCGGAGAAGTGCGAACGCGACCCTTGGCGGTCAGCTTGCGGCGGCCGGGGCGCGGTCGACCTTTCGTCCCCTCGATCGGGTCGCGGTCGATCTTTCGTCCGGTAGCCGGACGTCAGGTCGACCGCGGGCGCGGGGGCGGACGTCAGGTCGACCGCGCTAGGGGGGTGCGGACGTTAGGACGACCGCGCGACCTGGCGCCGGCGGCTGACCTCCCGCACCGCCTCGACGAGCGCGGCCGGGGCCTTGGCGGGCGAGCCGGTGTCGAAGGGCGGGTGGGGGTCGTACTCGATCCCCAGTTGGACGGCCTGGGACATCTCCGGCGCGACCTCCTCGGCGACCAGGTGGAGGGCCATGTCGATGCCCGCCGAGACGCCCGCCGCGGTCAGGTACTTGCCGTCCTCGACCCAGCGCTCGGCGAGCGGCTCGGCGCCGAAGTCGCGGAGCTCGTCGAGGTTCTGCCAATAAGTCGTCGCGCGCCTGCCCTCGAGCAGGCCGGCGGCACCGAGCAGCAGCGCGCCGGTGCAGACCGAGGTGGTCCGCTGGCTGCCGCGGTCGACGCCGCGCAGCCATTCGAGCACCTCCTGGTCGCCATGCAGCGCGCGCTGCCCACTGCCGCCGGGGACGAGGAGGATGTCGGCGTCGGGACGGTCGGCGATCGCCGCGTCGGCGACCAGGCCGAGGCCGCCCGCTTCGGTGCGCACCTCGCCGGGCTCCTTGCCGACGAACGTCACCTCCCACCCGGGGACCTGGCGGAGCACGTCGTAGGGGCCGATCGCGTCGAGCGCGGTGAGGCCGTCGAAGATCAGGATCGCCACTTTGGTCGTCGTCTGAGTCATGTCAGTGATCGTGGCGCCGGCGCGCCGAATCCGCCAGTGGCAGGAAAGACAATGTCCGCCTGATTCCTGCCATCATGGCTGCCATGCCGCGCACCGGCGCTCCGAAGATCCGCCAGGGCAGCCACCGGGTCGTCGCGCTGTGCCTGCCCGGGACCGTCGCCTTCGACCTGACCGCGCCGGCGCAGGCCTTCCGCCTCGCTCACGGCCCCGATTACGCCCCGCACTACGGCTTCTCCACCTGTTCGGTCGACGGCGCGCCGGTCTCGACGACCACCGGCTTCGAGATCGCCGTGGAGGCGGGGCTGGGCGCCCTGCGGCGGGCCGACACCGTCGTCGTCACCGGCTACTGGGCGATCCACGAGCCGCCGCCCGCCAAGGCGACGGCGGCCCTGCGCGCGGCGGCGCGGCGCGGCGCGCGGCTGATGTCGGTCTGCACGGGCGCCTTCGCCCTGGCCGCGGCGGGCGTGCTCGACGGCCGGCGGGCGACCACCCACTGGGCGTGGGCGGCGGACCTCGCCGCGCGCTTCCCGGCGGTCGAGGTCGACCCCGAGGTCCTCTTCGTCGACGAAGGCGACGTCCTCACCTCGGCCGGGCTCAGCGCCGGCATCGACCTCAGCCTGCACGTGGTCCGCCGCGATCACGGTGCCGCCTGCGCCGACCGGGTCGCCCGCCAGATGGTGGCGGCGCCGCACCGTGACGGCGGCCAGGCCCAGTTCTTCCGCGCGCCCGAGGGCGACGTCCCGGCACCGAGCGGCGACGGCTCGCTCGAGTCGACCCGCGCCTGGGTGCGCGAAAGGCTGGCCGAGCCGCTGACGGTCGAGGCGATGGCCCGCCACGCCAACGTCAGCCCGCGCACCTTCGCCCGCCGCTTCCGCGAGGAGACCGGGACGACGCCGCTCCAGTGGCTGCTCGCCCGCCGGGTCCTCGAGGCCCGGCGCCTCCTGGAGGAATCCGACCTCCCGGTCGAGTCAGTGGCGGCGGCCGCGGGCTTCGGCAACGCCGCCTCCCTCCGTGACCACTTCCGCCGCGCCACCGCGACGACTCCGACCGCCTATCGCCGGACTTTCCGCGCGGGATGATTCGGGGCGGGCGGGGGAGGGGAAGCTGGCGCCTCGGAGCCCTGCGGCGGGAAAGCTGGCGCCTCGGGCGGCTGATCGGCGCCCCCGGCTGGCTAAGGCCGCCGATCAGCCGCCGGGCCGGGGAGGGTCCGTGGGACGAGAGGGCCCCGTGAGACGAGGTCCCCACGGGACGAGAACCCGTGGTGACGGGATCCTCACATCGGGGACGAGGGCGCGCGGGAGGCGCACGGAAGCGCCACGACTTGCGCCCCCCGTGCGCCTTCCCTATGCCCTCCGTGCGCCTCCCGTGACACCTGGCGGGTCCCACCGCGGTGAGTTCGCAGTAATCCGCGGATAGCGCGGAGAAGTGCGAACTCACCTCGGTGGGCCGTCGCGGACCCGTGTCGTCCCCTCCCCACAGGCCCCCGAGCCGCCGCGGATGCCCTGCCGACCACAGCCAGCCCGGGTCGGGAGGGCATCCGCGGCGCTTGCAGGCCATCCGTCCCTTCTCCCCTCGGAGTCCCGCACCCAGGACCAACGTCCAGCCCAAACCCGACGGAATTCATACAAAAGGTCGCTGAGTGTTCTATAGAAGAATTAGGTAGAGCAAGGGAGACTCGGTCGCAACGTGAGCGCCGTCGGGCTGGAAGGGCCGGGGGTGGGCACGCAAGCATGTGGAGGCGTCAAGCAGCCCAGATGCGATTGAAGCGGGGACCGAATCCCCTGGTGTCCCCCGACCAGGCCCGACCTGGGACGCGCGGTTGCGAGGACTCATCACCGCACTCGAGGCCCGCGTTCCAGGCGCGGCCGGCCATGCCGAGCGGGTCGGGGCGCGGAGTCGGCTCGTCGCCCGCCGGCTGAACGGGCGCCACGCGATCTTCGGCGCGCGGCTGGTCGCCTCGCTCGAGGACCCCGAGCTGACCGCGATCGTGTGCCACCACCACGAGCGGATCGACGGCAGCGGCTAACCGGACGGGCTGCGCCGCGAGGAGATCCCGCTCGGCGCCCGCATCGTCGCCGTCGCCGGCACCTTCGACGCCCTCACCTCACCGCGCCCCTACCGCGAGCCGTTTTCGCCGGGCGCGGCGATCGAGTTGCTGGAGGACGAGGCGGGCCGCACGCTCGACCCGGAAGTGGTCGCGGCCTTCGTGTCCTGAGTCGTCACCGACCAGAGGTCACGCCTCGCCGCCGCCTTCGTGCCAGTTCGGTGACAGGACCGATACATCTCACGCAAGGTCGTGTTCAAGACTGCTCCGGCCCGTGAAGATCCAGCCATCTCGCTACCCTTCCCAACTCCTTTGAGGCGACTGCTTTCTGCCGCACTGCTCCTGCTCGCGCTCGGCGTGGGCGCCTACTTCCTCTCGCAGGAGTCGACGACCCCCGCCTCCGCCGCCGCGACCCCACGGGTGGCGAAGGCGCCGAAGGGCTTCTTCGGGATCGTGCCGCAGAACGCGCTGACCCAGCGCGAAGTCGAATACATGAAGGCGGGCGGGATCGAAGCGGTCCGCACGCCGCTGCTCTGGTCGGGTGTGCAGCCGACCAAGAAGGGCCCCTACAACTGGGCCGCGTTCGACCCCGTGGTGGAAGCCGCGGCGCAGCAGGGCCTCCAGGTCCTCCCGTTCATCGTCGCCACGCCCGGTTGGGTGGCGAAGAAGTACACGACGCTGCCGGTCAGGACCGCCGCGCAGCGCAAGGCCTACGTGACGTTCCTCAAGGCGGCGGTCAAACGCTACGGGCCGGGCGGCGAATTCTGGATCGAACACTCGCCGAAGAAGATCCGCGAAGAAAAGGCCAAAGAGGAAACCGGGCCGGTCTACGAACTCGAAGGCGCCCGCAAGACGCCGATCCCGAAGCCGGTGCCGATCAAGACCTGGCAGGTCTGGAACGAGGCGAACTTCTTCTACTTCGCCTATCCGGTCGACCCGATCGCCTACGCCAAGCTGCTGAAACTCTCGACGCCGGTGATCAAACGCACCGAGCCGGGCGCCAAAGTGATCCTCACCGGCCTCTTCGGCCGCCCGACCGCGGGCAAGAAACGCGGCATGCCGGCCGCCCAGTTCCTCGAACGGATCTACAAGGTCCCGGGGATCAAGCGCTACTTCGACGGCGTCGCGCTCCACCCGTACGCGATCGACTCCGAACAGCTCGAAGAAATCGTCGAAGAACTGCACCAGGTGACTGTGGAAAACCACGACCGCGTGCCGCTCTACATCACCGAGATGGGCTGGGGCTCGCAGAACGACTTCCACATCAACGCCTTCGAGCACGGCATCCGCGGCCAGGTCGAAGAACTGCGCAAGGCCTACGCCTACCTGCTGGCGAACCGCAACAAGCTCGACCTGAAACAGGTCTACTGGTTCTCCTGGAAAGACCTGCCCGATTCGTGCACCTTCTGCGACTCGGTCGGCCTCTTCCACTACGGCCCGAAGTTCAAGCCGAAGCCCGCCTGGCGCGCCTTCGTGCAGATCACCCGCGGCAAGCCCCGCCCTTAGGCAACACCGCCGCGACCATCTCTGACCCGCCGCACGGCGGGCGTTGTGGGACACGCACAAACGCAGGCGCGTTCGCAGAAATGACGGGATAGCGGAAAGAAGTGCGAACGCCAGGTGGGGCGGGGCGGGGCGGGGGCCCGCAAGCTTCGTGGCCCCCCAAGCTGCCGCCCGGGGAAGGGACGCGCCACTCTCGCCACGGCCCGGGCAGGCTGTGGCCGTGGCGAGAGTGGCGGGTATGGAACAAGTGGAGGGATCGTCGCGGGAGGGGCACGGGAGGGTGACGGATCCGTGACGGGAGTCGGGCGCCGTCACAGATCTGCCGGGATCGTCGGGCTTCCTCCCGTGTTGCACAACACCGACTCACGCGCTGCGTGAGTTGACCGTGCTATAGGACGGGTAATCCACGCACCGCGATTCCGACCCCCGCATTCCGGTCCGAGAAGGGCCTCCAAGGGTCGGAAAATGTGACGTTCCCGGCATCTTCGTGACCGTAAAGGCCGAGGTGTGGAATCTCCCGGACCTGATCCTCACGTAAGCCCGGCTTCCTCACGTCCCTGTGACGCCTCTCCCACGCACCCCACGTCCTGGGCTCCTCATGGGGGATCACAGCCTGCCAGGACCCCCATGAGGAGCCCAGGACACCCACGCGCCATCTTGGACGGCCGCAGGCCCACGAACCCCCGCCCCCCGTCCTGGACCAACTCACCTAGCCCTCCCGGCGCCCGCGGGGATCCCAATTGCGCAACACGACGCGCGGCTCTTCGGCTTCCGTGCCGCCGTCGACGGCCACCGCGGCGGCATAGCCCGCGTCGATCGGCAGCTGGATGGCGATGACGTCGGGACCGGGGGGTGGGCCGCCGAGGCCGCTGCCGACGCACTTGACGCGGGCCTCGTGGCGGGTCCAGGCGGCGTAGAAGGAGGCTTCGCGCTCCGGGCCGGCGGGCGCATCGGCGACGGCCGCGGCGTCGGCGGCGGGCAGCCAGCGCTCGGCGAGGCGCGCGAGGTCGCGGCGCGATCGCAGGCGCTCGAGGTCGACGCCGACCTCGACCCCGCCCGGCGCGATCGCGATCAGGGCGAGGTCGCCCGAGTGCGAGAGGTTGAAGGAGAGGCGCTCCGGCGCGACCGCGAGCCGCGGCTTGCCGTCCTGGGCGACGCTCAGCTCGATCTCGGTCCGCGCCGCGCCCGCCGCGCCCCCCAGGTACTCGGCCAGGATCGCGGCCAGGGCTCGCCGCGCGCCGGCGCGGGGGTCGTCGCCGGCCGGCTCCACGCGCCATACGTGTAGCTCCCCCGCCGCCGGTGGTGTGCGCGCGCTGCTCATCTCCAATGGACCCTTAGGACAAGTCAAGTATCCAGAGGCCGTGAATAAAATGGACACGATGGACTCCCCCGCGGTGGCAGGGCCCGCCTGGCTGGTCCTGCCGACCTATAACGAGGCGGCAAACATCGCCGCCATCGTCGAGGCGGCGCGCTCGAACCTTCCCGACGACGCTCGCATCCTCGTCGTCGACGACAACTCGCCCGACGGCACCGGTGAGATCGCCGACAAGCTCGCCGCCGCCGACCCGGCGGTCGAGGTCCTGCACCGCGCCGGCAAGGAAGGGCTCGGTCCCGCCTACATCGCGGGCTTCCGCCACGCGCTGGCCGCCGGCGCGGAGTTCGTGCTGGAGATGGACTCCGACTTCTCCCACGACCCGCGCGACCTGCCGCGCCTGCTCGACGCGGCGCGGAGCGCCGACCTGGTGATCGGCTCGCGCTACGTCGCCGGCGGCGGCGTCACCGACTGGAGCCTCCTGCGGCGCGCGATCAGCCGCGGCGGCAGCCTCTACGCGAGCCTCGTGCTCGGCGTCCGCCAGCGCGACCTCACCGGCGGCTTCAAGTGCTTCCGCCGGGCCGTGCTGGAGGCGATCGACCTCGACGCGGTCGTCGCCAAGGGCTACGTCTTCCAGGTCGAGATGACCTACCGCGCCCTGCGCGCCGGCTTCACCGTGCGCGAGGTGCCGATCGTCTTCCGCGATCGCCAGGTCGGCGAGTCGAAGATGTCGGCGGCGATCGCGGTCGAGGCGACCTGGCAGGTGCCGCTGCTGCGCCGGCGGATCCGCGGCGCCGCAGCGCGGACGCCCCGCCGGTCGCTAGCGTGAGCCGCTTGAACCCAGACGTACTCGCCGCGCGCGCGGCGGCGCTCGCCGGGGATCGGCGCGTCCGCCTCGTCGTCGCCCTCATCGCCTTCGGCGTCGTCACCGCGATCACCGCGCTGATCGCCCACCCGCGGATGTTCAACGGGTTCCAGTCCTACGACGACGAGGGCTACATGCTCACCGCGCTGAAGTCCTTCGTCAACCACGGCCACCTCTACGACCAGGTCTTCACCCAGTACGGGCCCTTCTACTACGAGCTCTGGGGCGGCCTCTTCTCGATCTTCGGCATCCCCGTCACCCACGACGCGGGCCGCAACGTGGTGACCGTGGTGTGGGTGCTGGCGGGGCTCGGCTTCGGCCTCGGCATCCTGAAGATCACGCGCAGCATCGTGCTCGGGCTCGGCACCCAGATCCTCACCTTCTCGGCGCTCGAAGTGCTGACCAACGAGCCGATGCACCCGGTCAGCCTGATCGGCCTGCTGCTGGCCGTGATCGTCCTCATCGCCGCCTTCGCCCGCGAGCGCGAATCGCCCTACGCGATGGCGCTGCTCGGCGCGGCGGTCGCCGCGCTGGTGCTGACCAAGATCAACGTCGGCGCCTTCGCCGCGATCTCCGTCGCGCTCGCCTGCGCGGTCAGCTACCAGGCGTTGTGGGGACGGCGCTGGCCGCGGATCGTGCTCGAGCTGCTCTTCATGGCGGTGCCGATCCTGTTGATGCTGAGCAAGTTCGACGAAGGCTGGGCACGCCACTACGCGCTGCACGTCTTCGCCGCCGCGCTGGCGGTCGTGATCGCGCTGCGCGCCAACCAGCCGGCCCGGCGCGCCGGCGGCGAGCTGCGCTGGCTCGTCGGCGGGTTCGTCGTCCTCGCGGTCGTCTCCTGCATCGCGATCCTCGGCGCCGGCACCAGCGTCCACGGGCTGATCGAAGGAGTGATCCGCCAGCCGCTGCGCCAGTCCGACGCCTTCACGATCCCGCTGAACCTCTCGCGCCGGCTCTACGCGATGGACGTGATCGGGGTCGGCGCCGCGCTCGCCTACTGGTACGCGGCGCGCCGTCGCGGCAGTGCCGAGCCGACCCCGGCCTGGCTCGCCGCCTGGTCGCTCTTCTCGATCGTCGTCGGCTTCACGCTCGCCTTCTCGGTCACCGGCCAGCTCCTGCCCTTCAACAGCAACCTGGCCTCCGGCTACCAGTTCACGCTGCTGCCCTTCGTCTGGGTGGCGCTGCTGGTGACGACGCCGGGCGAGCGCCCCGGCCCCACCTTCGCCCGCCTCCTGCTGCCGCTGCTCGCCGTCCTGCAGACCCTCCACGCCTACCCGGTGGCGGGCAGCCAGACGCTGCTCGCGGTGGTGCTGCTGATCCCGGTCGGGGCGCTCTGCGTCGCCAACGGGATGCTCGGCCTGCGCCGCCTGATCGCCGATACCGACGTCCTCGCCCTGACCGGCCTCGCGGTGCTGCTGGTGGTCGTCTTCGGCTGGTTCACCGCCAACGTCTACCTGCGCGAACCGCTGAAGGCGGCGCGCGGCGGCTATCACTCGAGCGCCCCCAACGCGCTGAACCTGCCCGGCTCCCACGACATCCACGTCGGCAGCGTCGAAGAAGCCGAAATGTACGAGGACGTCGCCAACGCGATGCGCACCGAATGCGCGGCGACGCAGATGGAGCCGGGGATGGACAGCTTCTACCTCTGGTCGGGACAGGAACCGCCGTCCCTGACCGCGACCGGCTGGGAGACGCTGTTCGACGACGAAGCGCAGGAAAAGGTGATCGAAGACATCGCGCCGATCGAAGGACTGTGCCTGCTGCGCAACAACGAACGTGCGGCGGGTTGGGGACTTGGTGAAGGTCCGCTGGTGAAATACCTCGAACATGGATTTACCTTGATCGGCAAGTGGGGCGAATACGAACTGCTGCGCCGCGAAGGCCCGGCCGAATCGAAGTCGTGACGCGACCGTGACCACCTGGGTCGTCACTCCGGTCTACCGCGACACCGGCTCCTTCCGGATCTTGCGCGAGCGCCTGCTCGAGGTGCTGGCGGCGGAGCCCGGGGTGGCGCGGGGACCGCTGCGCTTCGTCGTCATCGACGACACCGCGGGCCAGGACCCGAAGATCCCGGAGCTGGAGGGGCTCGGCGACGTGATCGTCCTGCAGCCGCCCTTCAACCTCGGCCACCAGCGCGGCATCGTCTACGCGCTGCGCAAGCTGCTGCCGCGCTTTGCCGACGACGACGCGGTGGTGACGATGGACGCCGACGGGGAGGACCGGCCGGAGGACCTGCCGCGCCTGCTCGCCGCGCTCGACGAAGGGGAGGCGCCGGAGCGCCACGTCGTCCTCGCGCTGCGCACCAAGCGCCACGAGCCGCCCGCCTTCAAGATCCTCTACCGCGGCTTCAAACTGCTCTTCCGCGCGCTCACCGGGGCGACCGTGCGGACCGGCAACTATGCGGTGATGCCGGGCGGGGTGGCGAAGCGGGCGCTGCTCCACCCGACCTTCGACCTCGCCTACTCCTCGGCGATCCTGGCGCTCGACATGCCGGTTGCCTACGTCCCCTGCGAACGCGGCCGCCGTTATGAGGGCGAGTCGAAAATGACCTACGGCAAGCTGGCGATGCACGGGCTGCGGATGCTGATGCCGTTCACCGACCGGATCGCGATCCGCGCCCTCGCCGCCTTCGTCCTCTTCGGCCTGCTCGGCGTCGTCCTCGCCGCGGTCGTCGTCTTCCTCAAGTACTTCACCGACTCCTCGATCCCCGGCTGGACCAGCTACATCGCCCTCGGCGCCCTGATCGTCTCGCTGATCGCCCTCGGCAACTTCGTCAGCCTCTTCGTCCTCTTCTCGCAGACCCGCGCGGTCTCGCTCGCCTCGATCGAGGAGCTGACCGAGGACGTCGAGCTGGACGAGGACAAGGAGCGCGCCTGATGTTCAAGGAAACGGGGCTGCTGCTCGCCGGGTTCGTCGCCCACGGCCTCCTCATCGGCCTGCCCGCCGTCGCCGCGGTGCTGCTGGCGATGCGGCGGGGGCTGAAGTCGGTACCGCTCCTGATCGGCGTCGGGCTGGTCGCCTCCGGCGTCCTCTCCTACATCGCCTTCTGGGCCTACTTCGCGACCAAGGACGTCGGCACCACCTACTCGTTCCTGCTCGCCGGCGGCTCGGTGCTGGCGATCGTCTATTGCTGGAAGGAAGGCGGGCTCGACGGCGAGATCCTGCGGCAGCTGCGCACGCCGCTCCTGCTCTGGATCCTCGGCAGCGCTTTCGTCGTCTTCTTCGGCTTCCTCCACGGCGGCTACCACAACCCGATCCCGATGTCGGCGCTGCGCTTCTCCGGTCAGCTGCCCTCCGACAACGACATCCCCCGCTACTTCACCGAATGGTTCGCGACCCACGGCCACCAGCACCCGCCCGAATACCCGGCCGAATGGCTGTTCAGCGACCGGCCGCCGCTGCAGGTCGGTTACACGCTCGCCCAGCGCGGCTTCATGAACACCGCGCAGGGGCTTCACTACCAGCTCCTCTGCGTGATCGAGCAGTGCCTGTGGATCCCGGGGATGTGGGCGGTGCTGGTCGCGGTGAAGCTGCGGCCGCTGACCCGGGCGATCGCGATGCTGGTCGCGATGATCTCCGACATCGCGATCGTGCACGGCTTCTTCGTCTGGCCGAAGCTGATCGCCGCCGCCTTCCTGCTGGCGGCGCTGGCGGTGATCCTCTCGCCCGAGTGGCGCCAGGACCGGCGCGACTGGCGCATCGGCGTGCTGATCGGGGCGCTGCTCGGGCTCTCGATGCTCTCGCACGGCTCGAGCGTCTTCGGCGTCATCCCGCTCGCCATCTTCGCCCTCTTCCGCGGCATCCCCAGCTGGCGCTGGCTGGCCGTCGCGGGCGCCGCGCTGCTCGTCCTCTACCTGCCGTGGAGCTACTACCAGAAACACGGCGACCCGCCCGGCAACCGCCTGCTCAAGTGGCAGCTCGGCGGGGTCACCGAAGTCACCCCGGAAGGCACGGTCGAAGCGATCGAGAACGGCTACTCCGAACAGGGGCTGGACGGGGTGATCACCTTGAAGGAGGAAAACTTCGAGGAAATGGCCGGGTGGCCCCGGACCAAAAACGAATTCAACGAAGGCAAGGCGTGGCTCGAAGCGGGCTATCCGGGGATCGCGATGGCGAAGGTCCGCTGGGACCGCTTCTTCAGCCTCTTCCCGTTCCTCGGCATCCTCCTGATCGGCCCGATCGCGATGCTGATCGCCTGGCTGGCGAAGAAGAAGCGTGACCCCGACGAGTGGCGCTTCGCGCTGCTCTGCTTCGCCTTCTTCGCGATCGCCTGCATCAGCTGGGGGCTGCTCCTGTTCGGGACCCCCGACGCGCGCACGACGATCCACGTCGGCAGCCTCGCCGTGCCCCTGCTCGGCGCGGTCGGCTGCATCGTCGGGCTGCGCTCGATCTACCCGCGCTTCGCGGTCGGCCTCGGCATCGTCAACGTGCTCTTCGTGCTCTTCCTCTACGCGCCGTCGTTCGAACCGCCGGAAGCCGGCACCAGCTACTCGGTGCTGAACGGGCTGATCACCGCGCTCGCCGTGCTCGGCATCGCCTGGGTCCTCTTCCGGCCCTTGATCGGCGGTTCGCAGCGGCCCGCGGCGTTGCCGCCACGGCGCAAGCGCGGGTCAGCCGTGCCGGCGCTGAAGCGCGGATGAGCGCGGCCGGACAGAGCGGCACGATCGGCAGGCTGCGGCGCAAGGTCGACGAGGGACTCTTCCCGCCGGCCGGGGACGGCGGCCCGCGCTTCTCGTTCGGCGAAGGCGCGGTCGTCGTCGGCCTCTTCCTGTTGATCGCGACGGCGCTCTCGGTGCTGCGCCTCGGCACCGACGGGTACCGCACGATTTGGGCCGAGGACGCCACCGTCTTCATGGAGTCGGCGTTCACCCACGGCTTCTGGCACTCGATCTTCGAACCGTACGCGGGCTACCTGAACGTGGTGCCGCGGCTGATCGGCGGCTTCGGCACGGTCATCCCGCTGCAGGACGCCGCCGTGGCGATCGCCGTCCTCTCGGCCTTCTGCGCGGCGCTCAGCGGCTTGGCGGTCTGGTACGGGAGCGCCGGCCACATGCGCGATCCCTGGCTGCGCGGCGGCCTCGCGATCGCCACCGCGCTCGCCGCCACCGCCGGGCAGGAGACGCTCGACTCGGCCGCCTACGTCCCCTGGTTCCTGCTGGTGGGGGCGTTCTGGCTGCTCTTCCTGCGACCGAAGACGTGGTGGGGGGCGGCGCTGGCGTGCGCCTTCATGGTGCTCACCGGGCTCAGCACGCCGGGCGTCTGGTTCTTCCTGCCGGTCGCGGCCCTGCGCATCTTCTCGATCTCGCCACGACGCGAGCCGCGCACCGCCCTCGTCGCCGCCGGCTGGGCGGCGGGCGGTCTGGCTCAGATCCCGGTCATCCTCGGGCAGGACCAGGGGACGACGATGTGGTCCCGGCACATCTGGACGGCGTTGGTCCAGCGAGTGATCGACGGTGGCATCTTCGGCCAGCGGCTCGGCGGCGGCTTTTGGGACGTCTTCGGTTGGGGGTGGCTGACCTTCCTCTGCGTCGCCCTCGTGGTCGCCCTGGTGCTGGGATTGCGCCGTGCCCCGGTCAGCACGCGCTGGTTCGTCCCGCTGACCATCGCGATCTCCTTCGGGATGTTCATGTTCTCCGCCTACCAGCGCTCGATCGGGCCGAGCATCTTCTGGTCGCCTGGCACCTCCGGCGGCACCGCCAGCCGCTATGCGCTGGTCCCCTCGCTGCTCTTCCTCGGCGCCTTCGTCGCCCTCCTTGACGGTGCCTTCCGCGACCGCGTGGGCCGTGGCCTGCGCTCCAACTGGCCGGCCCTGGCCGGCACCGCGTTGATGCTGATCGCGGTCGCCGTCTCCTTCGACATGACCTCCTCGGCTCGGAGCAAGCCCTACTGGAGCGAAGCGCTGCGCTCCTCAGCGAACAAGTGCATCACCAAGCACGAAGAGTTCGCCGGCATCGAAACCGCCCCGGCTCCCTTTGGGCTGGTCGTCTCCTGCTACCAGGTCGAAGAGTTCGCCTCCCCCTCGGTCCGCGAGCGGGCCGGCGACTAGATGAGCTCCATGATCGGGGGCAGTCGGTTCCGGGCGGTGGGGGTCCGGGGGGCTGGCGGCCGTCCGGGATGGGTCGTGGGTGTCCTGGGCTCCTCATGGGGGTCCTGGCAGGTTGTGACCCCCATGAGGAGCCCAGGACGTGAGGCTTGCGTGAAAAAGCCGGCACAGGGACGTCGCGAAGTCGGACTTACGTGACGATCGGGTCGGAGAGCCTCCACACCTCGGCCCGATCCGTGACGAAGATGCCGGGAACGTCACACTTTCCGGCCCTGGAAGGCCCTTTTCAGGGTCGAAATCAAGGCCCGGGAACGCGCTGCGTGTTTTAGGGCCCCTATAGGGGGGTCAATACACGCAGCGCGTAGGTCGGTGTTGGACAACACGGGAGGAAGACCGGAGTTCCCGGCATCTCCGTGACGACGTCTGACTCCCGTCACGGATCCGTGCCACTCCCGACGCACTCCCGTGACGCTCCCGCGCGTGTCCCTCCACACCTTCCGCACACCCGCCCCTCTCGCCACGGCCACAGCCTGCCCGGGCCGTGGCGAGAGGGGCGGGTCCCTAATCGGGCGACAGCTTGCGAGGCCTGAACTCTCCCGGGCGACAGCTTCAGAGGGCCGCGTCTCCTACCCGGGCGACAGCTTGCGAGGCCACGAGCCCTACCCGGGCGCCAGCTTCAGAGGGCCGCGTCCCTTCCCGGGCGCCGGCTTGCGGGCCCCATCCCTTCCGCGCCCGCGGAACCGACCCGCTACCGCCGCCGGGCCTTCGCCGCCCGCAGCGGGGCGGTGAGGCGCCAGGAGGAGGAGGCTTCGATCTCGTGGCGGAGGCGCTCGTGCTCGGCGGCGGCGGCCTGGGCGGCGGCGAGGTGCTCGCGCAGTTGGGCGTTCTCGGTGCGCAGGCGCAGGGTGTCGTCGCGGAGCTGCTCGACGTTGTGCTGGATCGCGGCGAGCTCGCGCGGCTCGTCGGGCTCCAGGCGCAGGAGGTCCTCTTCGGTGATCGCGACCGGCTTCTTGCGGAGGAGCGCGGTGCCGTGGCCTTGGGGCGGGTCGCCGTCGGCGACGTAGGGGTCGAGGCGGAGGATCTCGAAGGCGCGGCCCCAGTGGGCGCGGATCCACCACTCGGAGTTGAAGGCGACCGGGCCGCCGAGCTCCCAGGGGTAGCCGTAGAGCAGCGGGTTCATCCCGGTCCGGTCCGCGTCCCAGGGCTCGCCGATCAGCGCCTCGCTCATCCCCTCGCCGAGGAAGGAGAGCAGCAGCAGCCCGCCGTCGGCGAGGACGCGGTGGTGTTCGAGCATCCAGCCGGCCCAGTTGTCGGTGAAGTGGGTGTAGACGCTGAAGGCGTAGATCAGGTCGAAGAAGCCGTCCTCCTGGGGCAGTGACGCCGCTTCCTCGGTGGCGAAGAAGTGGAAGGGCGGTTCGAGGTTCGCCTGCAGCCAGTCGATGCTCGGGCGGTCGATGTCGCAGCCCCAGAACTCCGCCTCGTCGGCCTCGGGGAGGAAGTTGCGGATGATCCGGCCCGAGCCGCAGCCGAAGTCGAGCGCCCGTTTGCCTTTCCAGCCCCAGCCGTCGGGCAGCAGCTCATCGATCAGCCGCCGGTGCGTCGCGCCGCTCTCTTCGAAGACCTTGACCGGATCCGTGTCGCCCATCGGCCCGATCCGTTGGACCAGGTCCGGCGGCGGGATCGGCAGCGACGAAGAGGAACCCGGCGGCATAAGCGTCGGAATCTATAGCGTCACAGGCCTTGAATCGTCTCCTGATCACCGGCGGAGCCGGCTTCGTCGGCTCCAACCTGGCCGTCTCGCTGGCGGGTCGCCATCCCGACTGGGAGGTGATCGCGCTCGACAACCTCTACCGGCGCGGGTCCGAACTGAACCTGCCGCGGCTCGAGGCGGCCGGGGTCGAGTTCGTCAAGGGCGACGTGCGGGAGCCCGACGACCTGGCGCGGCTGCCGAAGCTCGACGCGATCATCGAGTGCTCGGCCGAGCCCTCGGTGATGAGCGGCGTCGACGGCGACACCGGTTACCTCGTCCACACCAACCTCACCGGCGCCTACAACTGCCTCGAGCTGGCGCGCCGTGATGCCGCCTTCTTCGTCTTCCTGTCGACCAGCCGGGTCTACCCGGTCGCCCCGCAGGTGGACCTGCGGCTGGAGGAGACCGAGACGCGCTTCGAGCTCGCCGCCGCGCAGGACGTCCCCGGCGTCGGGCCGGCGGGCATCTCCGAGCGCTTCCCGCTGGAGGGGGCGCGGACCCTCTACGGCGCCACCAAGCTGGCGGCCGAGCTGCTGATCGAGGAGTACCGGACGGCGCTCGGCGTCCCCGCCGTGATCGACCGCTGTGGTGTGATCGCCGGCCCCTGGCAGATGGGCAAGGTGGACCAGGGCGTGTTCACCCACTGGATGCTCGCCCACTACTTCCGCAACCCGCTCTCCTACATCGGGTTCGGGGGGCATGGCAAGCAGGTGCGCGACCTCCTCCACGCCCTGGACCTGGTCGACCTGGTCGAGCGCCAGCTCCTCGATCCCGCTTCCTGGGACGGTCGCACCGTGAACGTCGGCGGCGGCCGCGAGATCAGCCTGTCGCTGCGCGAGACGACCGCGATCTGCCAGAAGCTGACCGGCAACGAGGTGCCGATGACCCCCGTCACGGAGACCAGGCAGGGCGACGTCCCCATATATCTTTCCGACTGCACAAGGTTGTTCGAGCTCGATGAGTGGCGTCCCCGGCAAAGCGCCGAGCAGGTGCTCACCGACATCTACGAGTGGGTCGCCGCCGACGAGGAGCGGATCGCCGCGGCGCTCGAAATCAGTCGTTCCGCCACTTGAAGCCTTGGCGCCGGTGGACGCGAAGTACAATCGGTGCGTGGATCGCAAGCTGAAGCGGAGCGGGAATTGGACGCCCGACGGCAAGGCGGATGTTGCCGCGGCGAAGCGAGAGTTCGAGGAAGGCACTCCGGGCCGGCGTGTCGAGCATGCGATCACCCTCAGCTCCGAGTTGAGCAGGCTCGCCAAGCGCGGACGCGAACGGGCGAAGACCGAACGCGTTTGAACGAGCTGCTGCCCCTTGAAGGGGAGTCCCTGCTGGCGACTCTCGAGGAGGTCGGCGTCGAGTTTGTCGTGATCGGCGGCTTCGCCGTCAGCGCCCACGGAGAACTACCCACGACCAAGGATTTGGAGGTCGTCCCAGCTCCAGACCCGGAGAACCTGACCCGGCTGGCGGAGGCGTTGGACAGGTTGGGTGCGCAGGTTCAGGGGACCGAGGAGTTCTCCGAGGACGAGGTCGTCCAGCTGGATGCCGACGGACTCGCCTTGGGCGGGAATTTCGTCCTCAACACCGACCATGGCAGGCTGGACATCCTGCAGTTCGTCGCACCGGAGCTTGAATACGCGGAGTTGAGGTCCGCGGCGATCGAGGATTTCGTCTTCGGCCATAGGATTCGCTTCTGCGGCTACGACCATCTTGTTGCGATGAAGGAAGCGGCCGGAAGGCCGGAGGATCTGCTCGATTTGAGGAGACTGCGTGAGGCGCGTGGCGAATAGCGCTCGAAATCAAGGCCCCCGCGGGGGGGAAGGAGTAGGACAGTGCCCGTAGCGATCATCACCGGGGCCGGGGGTCTGATCGGCTCGGAGGCCGTGGACCACTTCATCGGCCAGGGCTTCGACGTGGTCGGGATCGAGAACGACATGCGGGCCCGCTTCTTCGGGCCGGAGTCCTCGACCTCGCACGTGACCCAGCGGCTCGTGGAGGAGCACAAGAGTTTCAAGTGGGAGAACGTCGACATCCGTGACGCGGCGGCGGTCATGCGGATCTTCCAGGAGCATGCGGGTCAGGTCGAGCTGGTCATTCACACCGCGGCGCAGCCGTCCCACGACTGGGCGGCGAGTGAGCCGCAGACCGACTTCGGCGTCAACGCCAACGGCACCCTGAACCTGCTCGAGGCGGCGCGCGCGCACGCGATCGACGCGCCCTTCATCTTCACCTCCACCAACAAGGTGTACGGCGACACGCCGAACCGGCTGCCGCTGCAGTCGCTGGAGAAGCGCCTTGAGCTGCCCGAGGACCACCCCTACTACAAGGGCATCGACACGAGCATGTCGATCGACACCTCCACCCACTCGCTGTTCGGCGTCTCCAAGGCGGCGGCCGACCTGCTGGTGCAGGAGTACGGGTACTACTTCGACATGCCGACCGCCTGTTTCCGCGGCGGCTGCCTCACCGGTCCCCAGCACGCGGGCGCCAAGCTGCACGGCTTCCTCGCCTACCTGATGAAGTGCACCGTCACCGGCACCCACTACACCGTCTTCGGTTATGAGGGCAAGCAGGTCCGCGACAACATCCACAGCGCCGACCTGATCGCCGCCTTCGACGAGTTCCGCAAAGCGCCCCGTCCCCACGCCGTCTACAACATCGGCGGCGGCCGCTTCTCCAACTGCTCGATGCTGGAGGCGATCGAGGTCTGCGAGCGCGTCTCCGGCAACACCCTCTCCTGGGAGATGGGCGAGGAGCCGCGGATCGGCGACCACCGCTGGTGGATCTCCGACCTCGCCCCCTTCCAGGCCGACTACCCGAACTTCAAGCTCCGCTACGGGATCGACGAGATCCTCCAGGAGATGTACGAGCAGAACGTCGAGCGCTGGACGGCGGCACCGGCCTGACGTTCGCCGCGGGGAGTTCAGGCACCGCGCCGGGCTCGTCCCGCCTCGGCCACCCGCGACATGAAGCGGGAAAGTTCACAAACCTGTTTGACCCGCTCGGCTGGGCCAAGCTCGGTGTAGTCGCGGCGGAGGCTCTCGCTCCGAGGCGATCGTCGAGCACGGGCGCCGACCGGAGATCCCCGCTACGACGCGTTCCTGGGAACCTTGGGCGAGCACCTCGCGCTCGATTGCTCAGGCGCCGGCCGCGCGGCCTCGGGGGTGGCCGAGCGGCGCGACCTTTCGGTCGGCTGGCTCAACGATGCCGTCAAGGGATTCCTCGTCGGTAACGACCCAGCGGCTCGGTCGCCTTTTCTACTCGGATTCATAATCTACTGGTAAAGTAGAAAAGGTGCCCGAGATAGAAAAGCGCGCCCGGATGATTCTCGCGTCCGCGTTGGAGCCCGCGACGGTCGAAACCTCGCCTGGGGACAGCGGCGCCGATTTCGTAGTCCGGACCCGTGATGGACGGGGGGTCGCGATCGAGGTGAAGTGGGCAGGTGAGGGCTGGCCGCAGGATGTTCGCCGAGCGGCTACCGCGGTGGGAGAGCAGTGGCCGGAGAACCTGGTCCTGCTCGCGCGCCACCTATCTCCGGGCGCGATCGAGTGGCTGCGGGAGCGCCGTGTCAACTGGGCAGATGAAGCTGGCCAGGCTCGGATCATCGGCCCAGGCGGACTGGTCGTGATCCGCGAATTAATTTCCCGGCCCGACAGCCGGGGCCGGCCCCGGTCCTTCTCTTGGTCGAAGTCGGCGATCGCGGTCGCGGAGACGATCCTCGCCCAGGAGGACCACCCGTTGCGCGTGGCCGAGCTCGCGCAAGCGAGCGGCTGGTCCACCGCGCAGGCTGCCAAAGTCCTCAAGGCTTTCGACGATCAGGGGTGGACCGCCAAGCACGGCCCTTCGCGGGGAGCCGGGTCCTACCGGGGCCTGGTCGATGGGGATGGACTGCTCGCCGCATGGTCAGCGGCAGTCGCCGATTCCAGGGATGTGACCCGCATCGCGCATCGCGCGACCAACGACCCGATGGCGCTCCTACGCAGAGACCTCGCCCCTGCGTTGGACCAAGCGGTGGACTGGGCGGTCAGTGGCTGGGCAGGCCTCGAGCTCGTCGCCCCCTTCGCGAGCACGACGCCGAACCTCCACATCTATATCGCGGACACCGAATTTGCGGCGCCGCTCAGCGAAGCGATCGAGGAGGCGAGTCTGCGGGAGGTCGACGAGGGTGGCCGGGTCACCTTCTGGGCAGCCGATGCCCGCGTGTTCACCTCCGCTCGCAGAGTCGAACAGATTCCAGTCGTGAGCGCTCCGCGTCTGTTCGCTGACCTGTCCTCATTCCCCGGCCGTGGAGGCGATGCGGCGGATCACGTCAAGGCGGAGCTGATCGATCCACTGCATCCCGGCAGCACGGAGCACCCCGCCGATGGATGAACAGCGTTCCCGTGAGACCCGCGCTCTCGCCGAGCTCGCCCTGGTGCGGCTGCTGCATGCACTGGGTGACGAGGACATCTTCTTGGTGGTGCTCGGCGGCTTGGTGCCTGCCGTTCTCGCGCGTGACGGGGTCCTTGTACCGGAGCACCTTGGCACGACCGATGTCGACGTCTTGCTCATCACCCATGTTGGCCTAAATGCAGACCTGGGCCGCGTAGAGCGGGCGCTGGAACGCCTCGATTTCAAACCGGATCTGGATGAGGACGGCTGGGCGCTGGAGAGTGCCGATCGAGGACGTGCCGGTGAAGCTCGAGTTCCTCTGTGACCTTCCCGACTACCGAGAGGGGGAGGTGATTCGGCCGAGCGGTTGTCGCATGCTCGGTGCGCAAAACCTTCGCGGCACGGGCTACGTGGCCGGCGACTTCGCCTGGGAGGAGTTGACGGGCAAACTCGCCGACGGGACCAGGGCGACCGTCCGCGCCCGTTTCGCCGGCCTTGAGGGCTACCTGCTTTCCAAGTGCGTGGCGGCGCGCACCCGGGCGGCCACGAAGGACTACTACGACCTTGTCTACGTCCTTCAGCACAATCGCGCCGGAGGTCCGGAGCAGGCCGCGCATCGCCTGCGCGAGGGCAGTCTCGCCTCCGCCCTCGAACCACTGAGGGCTACCTTCCTGGAGGTGCGAGCGCGCTTCACCAGGACCACAGACAGCGGGCCGGTCGCATATGCGCAGCAATTCTTCGCGGAGCTTTGATGTTCAGGCGAGTCATATAGCGTCCCGCGCATGAGACTCTCGGTAGTGATGCCGGCCCAGAACGAGGAAGGGTCGGTGGGCGCCACGGTTGAAGGGCTGATCTCCACCCTGGAGGCGGCCGGGATCGACTACGAGGTCGTCGTCGTCAACGACGATTCCGAGGATCGGACCGAAGCGGTCATCGCCGCGATCGGCGCGCAGAACCCGCGCGTCCGGGTCCACAAGTCCCACTACGAACGCGGCTTCGGCAACGCGATCCGGGCGGGGCTCGACGTCTTCGAGGGCGACGCGGTGGCGATCGTGATGGCCGACGCCTCCGACGATCCCCGGGACCTGGTCCGCTACCACCGGCTGCTCGAGGAGGGCTGGGACTGCGCCTTCGGCTCGCGCTTCATGCCCGGTGCCGAGATCCACGACTACCCGCCGCTGAAGCTCTTCTTCAACCGGCTCGCCAACCAGTTCATCCGCATCCTCTTCCGGCATCGCTACAACGACACCACCAACGCCTTCAAGGCCTACAAGCGCGAGGTCATCGAGACCGTCCAGCCGCTCCTCTCCAAACACTTCAACCTCACGGTCGAGCTCCCCCTGAAGGCGATCGTCCGCGGCCACAGCTTCGCCGTCGTCCCCACCTCCTGGACCAACCGCACCTCCGGCGAAGCGAAGCTGAAGATGAAAGAGATGGGGAGCCGTTACCTCTTCATCGTGCTCTACGTGTGGCTGGAGAAAGTGCTGAGCCGCGGCGACTACCAGATCCGCGAGCCGCGGACCGGGCGCGAGCCGGTCGGGCGTGGCTGAAGAAGCGGACGTCCTTCGTTCCAAAGGAGCGGGCAAGAAGGTAATCCACGGTAGTGCCCTGCGCCTGGGGGCGAACCTGGCCAGCCTCGTCTTCGCCCTCGCGACCGCGACGCTGCTGCTGCGGCACCTCGGGGTCGAGGAGTCCGGCCGTTATGTCACGGTGATGTCGCTGGTCGGGATCGCGTTGGCGATCGTCGACACCGGCCTCAACGTCTCGGCCGCCAAAGACCTGACCATGTGCGAGCGGGGCGAACGCCGCACGCTGCTGGCCAACGTGGTCGGTCAGCGCGTCGTCGTCGCGGCGTTGGCGTGGGTAGGCCTCGTCGGCTTCGCGCTCGTGGTCGGCTATCCGCGCGAGATGGTGGTCGGCACCGGGCTCGCCGGCTTCGGCATCCTGCTCGTCGCCGTCGGCAACGCGATGCTGGTGCCGCTGACCGTCGAGCTGCGCAACGCCGGGATCGCGCTGGTCGAAATGCTCCGTGCCTTCATCGTCATGGTCGGCGTCGTGGCGTTGGCGGTGGTCGGCGCGAAGCTGGACGCGTTCCTCGCCTTGCAGATCCTGGTCGGCCTGGTCGTCCTCGCCATCCTCCCGCTCCTGGTCGGCCGTGATGGCGTGGTCCGCCCGCGCTGGGACCCCACCCGTCAACGTGGGCTGCTGCGGACGGCCCTCCCGATCGCCGCCGCGCTCGTCCTCGGCCAGATCTACTTCCGCCTCGTGATCGTCCTCATGTCGTTGATCTCGAACGCCCAGCAGGTCGGTTATTTCGGCGGCTCGCTGCGGGCGATGGAAGCGTTGATCGCCCTGCCGATCCTCGTCGCCAGCGTCGCCCTGCCGGTGATGACGACCGCCGCCCACGAAAACCTCGCCCGACTGCGCTACGCGATCGAAGGACTGAGCGAGGGCGCCGTGATCGCCGGGATGCTGGTCATCCTGGTGACGATCCGAGCCGCCGACCCGGTGATGAGGGTGATCGGCGGCGCCGAATTCGAACCGGCCGGCAACGTTCTGCGGATCCAGGTCGTCGCCCTGCTCTTCATCGCGCTCTACCAGATCTGGACGGTGGCGCTGGTGGCCCTGGGCCGGCAGCGCCAGCTGATCTTCACCAATGCCCTCGGTCTCCTCGCGGTCGCCGTCTTCGCCGCGGTCCTGGTGCCGCCGCTCGGCGCGAAGGGAGGAGCGATGGCCAGCGTCGCCGCCGACGTCGTCCTGGCCGGGTTGATCTACTGGCGCCTCCACATCTCGACCGGTCGGGTGACGGTGCGGGCCGGCTTCCTCGCCCGCGTCGCCGTCGCGGCGCTGGCGAGCGTCGCGGTGCTGCTGCTCCCGATCGGCGACATCCCGGCAGCGGCGGCAGCGGCGGTCGTCTTCCTCGGCGTCGGGCTCGCCGTCGGGATGGTCCCGAAGGAGCTTCATGACGTGCTGGGGCCCCAGGGACTGTTGCGGCGCGGCCCGCGGCCCGTCTCGCCGGTCGACCGCTGAGGGACGCCGGATCGAAGATCCCGAGCGGGCGGCCGGGCCGCCCGCAACCGCCACGCGTTTCATCGTACTTTCACGTGCGGATCGCGGATCTCAATAGGCTGCGCTGATGAGCTCAACCGACCACGCCGCCGCCTACTACGCGGCGACCGCAGACCTTGCCGGCCAGATCCCGCATGAGGACGTCGAACGGATGGCGCGCGAACTCGTCGCCGTCCGCGAGGGCGGCGGCCGGCTCTTCCTGCTCGGCGTCGGGGGTGGCGCGGGCCACGCCTCGCACGCGGTCAACGACTTCCGCAAACTCGCCGGGATCGAGAGCTACGCACCCAGCGACAACGTCTCCGAGCTGACCGCGCGGACCAACGACGACGGCTGGGACACCGCCTACTCGGCCTGGCTCGAAACTTCGCGGCTGAACGAGCGCGACGCGCTCTTCGTCTTCTCCGTCGGCGGTGGCTCACGCGAGCACAACACCTCGGTGAACCTCGTGAACGCGATGGAGCTCGGCAAGGAGCGCGGCGCCAAGCTCTTCGGCGTCTGCGGGATGCCGGGCGGGACGTTGGCCGAGCTGGCCGACGTGGTGATCCGGATCGACGCCCCGGCGGCGCTGAAGACGCCGCTGGTCGAGTCCTTCCAGGCGGTCGTCTGGCACGGCCTCGTCTGTCATCCCGAGCTCGCCGTGCAGGCCGGGCACTGGGAAAAGCTCGAGGCCGCCGACGCCAAGTGACCGGGGCGCGCGCCGCTTTCCTCGACCGCGACGGCGTGCTGAACGAGGGAGTGCCGGACCCCGAAACCGGGCTGCTCGAGTCGCCCCTCCACCCGGATCAGGTGTGCCTGCTGCCGGGCGTAGGCGCGGCGCTGCGGGAGCTCGCGGCGGCGGGGTACCTGCTGGTCGGCGCCTCCAACCAGCCGGCGGCGGCGAAGGGCAAGGTGTCGCTGGAAGAGCTGATCGCGACGCAGGAGCGGGTGCTCGAGCTCCTCGCCGCTGAGGGTGTTCACCTCGACGGGTTCAAGCTTTGCTTCCATCACCCACAGGGGACGATCGAGGGGCTGAGCGGGTCCTGTGAGTGCCGCAAGCCGGCACCGGCGATGCTGCTGGAGGCGGCGGCGGAGTTGTCGATCGACCTCGCGAATTCCTGGATGATCGGGGACACCGACGCCGATGTGGGGGCAGGGCGAAACGCCGGCGTCCGCACCGTGTTGGTCGAATATGCAGGCAGTTCACACAAGCGAGATGGCGTCCTCACCCCGGATCTTCGGGTGGCGGATCTGCCCGCGGCGGTAGCCGCCATCCGTAACGGGTAGAGGCATCGTTAGGGTTCAGAGCCATGCTCAGGGACATTCAAACGCGCATTTTCGCTGACGGGGCTGACCTCGACGGCATCCTCGCTCTCGCCGAGGATCCGAACATCGCCGGGTTCACGACCAACCCGACCCTGATGTGGAAGGCCGGCCTCACCGATTACTCCGACTTCGCCCAGCGACTGCTGGAGCGGATCACGAAGCACCCGATCTCCTTCGAGGTCTTCGCCGACGACGCCGAGGAGATGCGCCGCCAGGCGCGGTTGATCGCCTCCTGGGGGAAGAACGTCTACGTCAAGATCCCGATCACGACGACCTCGGGCGAGTCGATGGCGTCGCTGGTCCGCGAGCTTTCCGAGGACGGCGTCCAGGTCAACGTCACGGCGATGTTCACCACCGCGCAGGTGGAGATGATCACCGCCGCGGTCAAGGACGGCGCGCCGTCTTACCAGTCGGTCTTCGCCGGCCGGATCGCAGACGCGGGCGTCGACCCGGTGCCGATCATGGCGCGCTCGGTGGAGATCATGAAGGCGGCGCCGCAGTCGGAGCTGATCTGGGCCTCGCCGCGCGAGATCCTGAACGTCGTCCAGGCCGACCAGGTCGGTTGCCACATCATCACGGTGACCCACGACCTGCTGAAGAAGCTTCCCCTGCTCGGCCACGATCTCGATCAGTACTCGCTGGAGACCGTGCAGATGTTCCATCGCGACGCGGTCACCGCCGGCTTCACGCTCTGAGCCGGTGAAGCGAGCCTGCATCACGGGAGGGGCCGGCTTCATCGGCAGCACCCTCGCCGACCGCCTGAGCGCCGACGGGGTCGAGGTGAATGTCGTCGACGACTTTCGCACCGGCCGGCGCGAGTTCGTCGCCGACCTGTTGGCGCGGCCGGGGACGAGGCTCTTCGAGGGCGACGTCCTCGACGCCGACCTGATGCGCGAGGCCGTCGGCGGCTGCGACTGGGTGTTCCATCTGCAGGCCAACGCCGACGTCCGCCACGGCCTCGAGCATCCGCAGCGCGACCTCGAGCAGAACACGATCGCCACCTCGGGCGTGCTGGAGGCGATGCGGGCCGAGGGCGTCACCAAGATCGGCTTCTCCTCGACCGGCTCGGTCTACGGCGAGCCGGAGGTGTTCCCGACCCCAGAGGATGCGCCCTTCCCCGTGCAGACCTCCCTCTATGCCGCCTCGAAGCTGGCGGGGGAGGGGATGATCGGCGCCTATGCGCACGGCTACGAGTTCACCGGGCTGATCTTCCGCTTCGTCTCGATCCTCGGCGAGCGCTACACGCACGGCCACGTCTTCGACTTCTACCGCGCCCTGCGCGCCGACCCGACCCGGCTGCGGGTGCTCGGCGACGGTCGCCAGGAGAAGTCCTACCTCTACGTGGGCGACTGCATCGAGGCGATCATGACCGCCGTCGGCGCCCATGAGGACACCCCCGGCGAGACCGCCGTCTACAACCTCGGCACCGACGAGACCGTCGTCGTCGACGACTCGGTGGCGCGGATCGTCGCCCACATGGGCCTCGAGCCTGAGATCGAACACACCGGCGGCAAGCGCGGCTGGAAAGGCGACTCGCCGCTGATCCGACTCGACTGCGCCAAGATCCGCGACCTCGGCTGGACCCCGACTTTGACCATCCCGCAGGCGATCGAGCGGACCCTCGACTGGTTCGAGGTCAACCCCGACATCGTCCTGGAACCGGAAGGGAGCGCTTCGTGAGCGTCATCTTCAGCCGTGCCCCGCTGCGCATCTCGCTCGGCGGCGGCGGTACCGACCTGCCGTCCTATTACGAGGAGCACGGCGGCTTCCTCGTCTCCGGGGCGATCGACAAGTACGTCTACATGCTCACCCACACGGTCTTCCAGCGGCGCTACCGGATGAAGTACTCGGAGACCGAGGAGGTCGACACGGTCGAGGAGATCCGGCACCCGATCCTGCGCGAGACGCTACTCCGCCACTGGCGCGGCAACCCGCTCGAGATCGCCACCGTCGCCGATGTCCCGGCAGGGACCGGGATGGGCTCCTCGGGTGCCTTCACCGTCTGCCTGATGAAGGGGCTGGCGCACGCGCGGCGCACCTCGATCGCGGCCGGCGCGCTCGCCGAGGCGGCCTCGGAGATCGAGATCGACGTGCTGAAGGAGCCGGTCGGCAAGCAGGACCAGTACGTCGCCGCGCACGGCGGCATCTGTGCGTACACCTTCAATCAGGACGGCAGCGTCGACGTCGAGTCGCTGGAGCTGGACGAGCGCACCCTGCGCCTGCTGCGCGACCACCTGCTGCTCTTCTACACCGGCGAGACGCGCAACGCCACCGCCGTCCTCGGCGACCAGGACAGGCGGTCCAAGGAGGGCGACGCCGAGATGCTCGAGAACCTCCACGCGACCAAGGAGATGGGCTACCGCAGCCGCGACCTCCTGCTCGCCGGCGACCTCGACAGCTACGCCGAACTGATGCACGAGCACTGGGAAAACAAGCGCAGGCGCTCGCCGGGGATGGCCAGCGAGCACATCGACGAGCTCTACACGCTGGCCCGCCGCTCGGGCGCGCTCGGCGGCAAGCTGGTCGGCGCGGGCGGTGGCGGCTTCCTGCTCGTCTACGCCCGCAACCCGCAGGACACCCGCCAGGCGATGGCGGCGGCGGGCGCTTCGGAGCTGGTCTTCGACTTCGAGTTCGGCGGCGCCACCGGCACGGAGTTCGCGTGAGCCGACGACCGCTGCGGGTCGGGATCGTGGGCTGTGGACTGATCGGCGCGAAGCGGGCCGAGGCGCTCGGCGCCGAGGACACCGTGGTCGGCACCTTCGACGTCGTCCCGGAGGCCGCGAAGGCGCTCGCCGACGCGCACGGGGCGAACGCCCATGACAACCTCGACGCCTTGCTCGCCGAAGTCCCCGACGTGGTCGTCGTCGCGGTCTCCCACGACCGCTTGGCGGAGCTCGCTGAGGCGGCGCTCGACGCCGGTGTCCACGTCTTGATCGAGAAGCCCGCCGGGGTCGGCACGGTCCAGATCAAGCGCCTGCAGGAGGCCGCCGAGCGCAGCGGCCGCCTGGTCAAGGTTGGTTTCAACCACCGCTTCCATCCCGGCATCGCCCGCGCCGCCGAAGAGGTCCACGGCGGCGCCCACGGTGAGCTGATGCACCTGCGCGGCCGTTACGGCCACGGTGGTCGGATCGGCTACGACAAGGAGTGGCGTGCCGACCCGGTGCGCTCCGGCGGCGGCGAGCTGATCGACCAGGGCATGCACCTGCTCGACCTCACCCACTGGATCGCCGGCCCGCTGCCGCTCCACTCGGCCCTCCTGCGCACCCACTTCTGGGACACGCCCGCGGAGGACAACGCGGCGTTGATCCTCGGCGACGCACACGGCCGCACCGACCCCTGGGCGATGCTCCACGTCACCTGGACGGAGTGGAAGAACATGTTCAGCCTGGAGATCTACTGCCGTACCGCGAAGCTCCAGGTCGACGGCCTGGTCCGCTCCTACGGTTCCCAGACGCTGAAGATCTATCGGATGAGCCCCGAGCTCGGCCCGCCCGACCTGGAGGAAATTGCGTACCCGGCCGAGGACACCTCCTGGGGCCGCGAGTGGGAGCACTTCGCCACGGCGATCGACGCCGACGACGGCCGCGGCCTGAACGGCGACCTCGGTGATGCGCTCTACGCCTGGACCCAGGTCGAGGCCGCCTACGCGGCGAGCGATTATGCGGCGATGCGGGATACGGTGCCGCAGTGAGCAGTGCCGAGGCAGTCCTCCGCCCGCCCGCCGGTGCCACGTCGGTCCCTGAGTTCGAGTCCGGTTGGAAGCTCGCCGACGGCACCGTCGTGCCGTTCCTCTCCTACGTCGACGACGACGCCGCGGTCAATTGGTCCGACGAGCTCGAGGACCTGCACGAGGAGTCGAGCCGCGATCACTTCATCGACGTCTGGACCCGTGGTGCGATGCTCGAACGGCTCGGTCCGGTCCCCGCCGATGGGCAGATCATCGACCTCGGTTGCTCGACCGGGTACCTGCTCGAGGACCTCGCCGCCGCCTATCCGGGTCGGCAGTTGCTCGGCGTCGATCTCGTCGCCCCGGGGCTGGCGAAGGCGCACGAGCTGATCCCCACCGCCTGGCTCCTGCGCGCCGACGTCTGCTTGCTGCCGCTGGCCGATTCCTCGGTCGATGCGGTCGTCACCGCCAACCTGCTCGAGCACGTCCCCGACGACCATGGAGCGCTGGGGGAGATCCTCCGCGTGCTGAAGCCGGGCGGCCGCGCCGTCGCCGTCATCCCCGCCGGCCCCGGCACCTACGACTATTACGACCGCTTCCTCGGCCACGAGCGTCGCTACGGCAAGGGCGAGCTGGCCAGGAAGGCGAGCGAGGCCGGCCTCGAAGTGCTCGAAGACGCCCACCTTGGCTCGATTCTCTACCCGGCGTTCTGGGTGGTGAAGAAGCGCAACCGCATGCGCTACGACCACCTCGAGGGCGCCGAGCTGGAGCGCAAAGTCGCCGCCGACATCGAGGGCACCCAGAGCTCCGCCTTCGGCGCGCTGACCTGCCGCGCCGAGCGCCGCCTGCTGCGGCGGGGGGTGCGGATCCCCTTCGGCGTCCGCGGCATCACCGTGATGCGACGGCCGGCGGTGGGGTCGAATGCCTGAGCCGCCGCGACAGACGCTCAGCGTCGTCATCCCCACCTTCAACGAGGAGGAGAACATCGGGCGCGTCTACGAGCGCCTCTCCGGCATCCTCGAAGGCCTGGGGTTGAGCTGGGAGCTGATCTTCTCCGTCGACCCCTGCACCGACCGCACCGAAGACCGGATCAAAGAGCTGAACGAGAAGGACGCCCGCGTCAAGATGCTGCGCTTCTCGCGCCGCTTCGGTCAGCCGATGGCCACGCTGGCGGGGATGGAAGCCGCGGTCGGCGACGCCGTGGTGGTGATCGACTGCGATCTGCAGGACCCTCCCGAGCTGATCGAAGAGATGGTCTCTCGTTGGCACGAGGGCTTCGACGTCGTCTACGCCCAGCGCCGCACCCGCGCCGGCGAGACGCTCCCGAAGCGCTTCGTCTCCTGGATCGGCTACAAGGTGATCCGCCGTATCGCCGAGGTGGAAATCCCGCCGAACACCGGCGATTTCCGTCTGATGAGCCGGCGCGTCGTCAACCACGTGCTGGCCCTCGAAGAGAGCCACGGCTTCCTCCGCGGGCTGGTCAGCTTGGTCGGCTTCCCGCAGACCAGCATCCTCTACGACCGCGACCAGCGTGCCGGCGGGACGAGCAAGTACAGCCAGCTCACCGGCTCGCTGCTGATCGGGCTGAACGGCGTGATCGGCTTCTCGCGCTATCCGCTGCAGATGATCTCCGTCGCCGGGGTCCTGCTTTCGATGTTCGCCTTCCTGCTGGGGCTCGTCTACCTGGTCCTGAAGATCGCCGGCACCGCGTTCCCGATCGGCAACCCGACGATCGTCTTCCTGATCTGCTTCTTCAGCGGCATCCAACTGCTCTCGCTGGGAATCATGGGCGAGTACGTCGGCCGCATCTACGACGAGGTCCGCCACCGGCCGAAGTACATCCTCGAGTCACGGGTCGGCTGGGCCGACGACGACGAGGCTTGACCGGCTGGGGACGCAGCGGCCCGTTGCCGGTCTGCATCCTCGCCGGCGGGCTGGGGACGCGGCTGGGGGAGACCGTCCGGGACACGCCGAAGCCGCTGCTGGAGGTGGCGGGAGCGCCGTTCCTCGTCCACCAGCTGCGCCTGCTGGCCTCGTACGGCGTGGAGCGGGTGGTGCTCTGCGTCGGTTACCTCGGTGAGCTGATCGAGGAGCGGATCGGCACCGAGTGCGCCGGGATCGAGATCACCTACAGCTATGACGCGCCCGAGCTCGACGGCACGCTCGGCGCGATCCGCCGCGCCGCGCCGCTCCTCGGCGAGCGTTTCCTGGTCCTCTACGGCGACACCTACCTGCGCGTCGACTACGCGGCCGCCGCGCGTGGCTGGGAGGAAAGCGGGCTGCCCGCGCTGATGGTGGTGCTGCGCAACGAGGGCCGTTGGGACACCTCCAACGCCCTTTACGCCGACGGGCGCGTGGTCGCCTACGACAAGCACGCGCCGACGCCCGAGATGCACTGGATCGATTATGGGCTGGGCGGACTGGAGGCGGCGGCGCTCGAGCGGGTGCCGGCGGGCGAGGCCGATCTCGCCCGACTCTACCACGACCTCGCCGCCGCCGGCGAGCTTCGCGGCTACGAGGCGACCGAGCGCTTCTACGAGATCGGCACGCCCGATGCGCTCGCCGAGGCCGATACCTTCCTGCGTGGGCAGGGTTCCTCTCTCTAGGATGCGGCCGATGAGCGAACGCCCAGGCGGGGCAGACGAACGCGCGCGCGTCGGCGTGCTCGGGCTCTGGCACCTCGGTTCCGTGACCGCGGCCTGCCTGGCCGAGGGCGGCTTCGACGTCGTCGGGCTCGATCCCGACCCCGAGGTTGTGGCGGAGCTTGCCGCCGGGCGGCCGCCGGTAGCCGAGCCCGGCCTGGCCGAGCTGATCGCCGCCGACGTCGAGGCGGGCCGGCTCCGCTTCGCGACCCCAGATGCCGACTCGCTCGCCGGCCTCGGTGTCCTCTGGGTCGCCTTCGACACGCCGGTCGACGAGGAGGACCGCGTCGACACCGAGTTCGTCGTGAACCACGTGCGCGACGTGCTGCCGAAGCTCGACCGAGGTGCTCTCGTCGTCACCTCCTCGCAGCTGCCGGTCGGCACGGTCGGCCGCTTCGAGGCGATGGCCGCCGAGGCGGGCCGCGAGGACCTCGAGTTCGGCGCGGTGCCGGAGAACCTGCGGCTGGGCAAGGCGCTCGACAGCTTCCGTGCCGCCGAGCGCTTCGTCGCCGGGGTGCGCTCCGACGCCGGGCATGAGGCGCTGGCGCCGCTGCTCGAACCGTTCGGCGAGAGCATCGAGTGGATGGGGGTCGAGTCGGCGGAGATGACCAAGCACGCGCTGAACGGCTTCCTCGCCACTTCGGTCGCCTACATCAACGAGATCGCGACGATCTCCGAGGCGGTCGGCGCCGACGCCGCCGAGGTCTCGCGCGGGCTGAAGAGCGACGTGCGGATCGGTCCGCGCGCCTATCTCGGCCCGGGCGACGCCTTCGCCGGCGGCACGCTCGCCCGTGACATCACGACCCTGCGCCGGGTCGCCGCCGAGAACAACCTGCCCGACCACCTGGTTGCCGGGGTCGCCGCCTCCAACGACGCCCACCGCCGCTGGGCACGCCGCGTGCTGAGCGACTTCCTCGGCGCCGAGGGCGGCCTGGCCGGCAAGCGCGTCGGTGTCTGGGGCCTCGCCTACAAACCGGGCACGGACACCCTGCGCCGCTCCTCCGCGCTCGAGCTCTGCCGCTGGCTGCGCGAGCAGGGGGCCGAGGTGAGCGCCCACGACCCGGCCGTGGCGTCGCTGCCCGAGGCCGACGCCGCCGCCGGGATCGAGATGGCGGATTCCGCCCTGGCCGCCGCGGCCGATGCCGACGCGCTGGTCGTCTCCACCGCCTGGCCCGAGTACCGCGAGGTCGCCGCCGCGGAGATCCTCGGCGCGATGCGGGGGTCGCTGATCATCGATGCGGCGGGCCATCTCGCCGGCACGGTCGGCGCCGACCCGGCCGCCGCCTACGTGCGGGTGGGGGTGAGGCCGCGATGAGCGACGGCGTGCTGGCCGGCAAGGCTGCTCTGGTAACGGGGGCCAACCAGGGCCTCGGCCTCGAGATCGCCCGCCGTTACCTGGACGCGGGCGCTCAGGTCTTCATCTGCGCCCGCAATTCCGAGCTGCTGGCCGCTGCCAAGGCGGAGCTCGCCGAGCGCGCGGGCGGTGCCGACCGCGTCGCCTCGATGGCCGCCGATGTCGCCGACGTCGAGCAGGTCGACGCGCTCGTCGCCGCCGCGACCGAGCGCTTCCCGCACCTCTCCATCCTGGTCAACAACGCCGGCGTCTACGGGCCCAAGGGCTCGATCGAGGAGGTCGACTGGGAGCAGTGGACGGCGGCGATCGCGGTCAACCTCTTCGGCTCGATCCTGCCGGTGCGGGCGCTCCTGCCGCAGCTGCGCCGCCAGGGCGGCGGCAAGATCGTCCAGCTCTCCGGCGGCGGCGCCACCTCACCGCTGCCCGGTCTCAGCTCCTACGCCGCCTCGAAGGCGGCCGTCGTGCGCTTCGCCGAGACGCTCTCACTCGAACTCGCCGATGACCACGTCGACGTCAACTGCATCGCCCCGGGAGCACTCAACACCCGCCTCCTCGACGAGGTCCTCGAGGCCGGCCCGGAGGCGGTGGGGGAGGACTTCTACCGGCGCTCCTTGGAGCAGCAGCGCTCGGGCGGCACCCCGCTCGAGCTCGGCGCCGAACTCGCGGTCTGGCTCGGCTCGGCGGCCTCAGACGGCATCACCGGCAAGCTCCTCAGCGCGAAGTGGGACCCCTGGCGCGACCTCCCCGAGCACCGCGCCGACCTCGACTCCGACGTCTACACCCTGCGCCGCATCGTGCCCGCCGACCGCAGCATGGACTGGGGCGACGTCTAGCCGGTGGCGGGCGCGACCCGGGCGAAGGTCTGGTCCTACCGAGACGCACCACCCGTCCACCTCGGCGTGGGCGCATTGGTCTGCCTATTCGTCCTCTCGCCGGCGCTGTTCACGCCCTGGGGCTTCGGCCCCGACTTCACCAACCACCTTTGGCTGGTCTGGCAGCAGGGACTCGCGATCTCCAACACCGGCCACCCGACGCTCTACCTACAGCAGCCCGGCGGCGTCTTCGAGCCCTTCTACGGCTTCTACGGGGGCACCCTCTATGCCTTGGTCGGCGCGGTCAGCGCGCTGCTGGGCAACCACGCCTACCCCGTTTACATCGCCTCGATCGGGGCTGCCGCGGCGCTTGCCTACGGCGGCATGTGGTGGCTGGGACGGCAGGTCGGGCTCAGCCGCTGGGTCGCCCACCTGCCCGCCTTCGTCGTGGTCACCGCTGCCTATTACCTCACCGACGCCTACGCGCGTGGTGCTTGGCCGGAGCTGGTCGCGCTCTCCGCCGTGCCGATGTTCCTCGCGGGTGGCGCGCGCCTGCTGAGCGGCCCTTGGAAGGCCGGCCCGGTGGCGCTGTTCGCCCTGGCAACGGTGGTGATGACCGGTAGTCACAACCTCACGCTTCTCTGGAGCATCCTGGTCATCGGTCCCGTCGCCGCAGCGACCTGGATCGTCGCCGGCCGCGATCGCCCGGCGCCGCGACGGATCGCGATGACCGCCGCGCTCGCCGTCGTATCGATCGGGGTCAACGCCTGGTTCCTCGTCCTCGACCTCGCCCATAGTGGCGATGTCAAGGCCTGGGGGCAGAACGAGCACTTCACCGATCATGCCTTCCGGCACTACTTCTACTTCAACAACCTCGGTGTCGTGCTGGATCCACTCCGGGCCACGCCGGGGCACTCGACTACCTACGGCTTGACGGTCGCCGCACCGGTCGCTGCCTTCGCCCTGTCGCTGATCCTGGTCGGCCTAGGGTGGTCGCGGCGCGGCGAGATCGGGCGCCTGCTGCGGTCCCTGTGGGTCGTCATCCTCGCCGCGATGGCGGTGTTGGTGGTGCTGATGACGATGCCCGCCTCCTGGTGGATCTCCCTTGGCGCGCCCTTCACCAACATCCAATTCCCCTACCGGCTGGCGGGTTGGCTTTTGATCGCGGTCGCCCTGCAGTTGGCGATCAGCCTGCGTCTCGCGCGTCATCTCGACCGGGCGCGACGTCAGGTGGTCTGGACCCTGGCCGGGGCTCTCGTGGTCGCCACCCTCGCCCAGGCGGCGGCCCAGATGTACGCATCGCCGCGGATTGACGGGCACGTCAACCATGACTTTCACCCCCGCACGGTCGCCTTCGCCAACGGCCCGACCACGGCGCCGGTGACCTTCTACGACCCGTTCAGCTATGCCGACGGCTCGCTGTCGAAAGTCGCCACCGAAGAAGCCCGCACCATGGTGATCCCGACTCCCGAACCGGGCGCGACGCGGGCGACCTACGAAGGACCGGTGCCGCCGGGGAAGGGTCCGCTACCGACGAACCTCGCCGGTGGCCCCTACGTGATTCGGGTCGAGGGGGCGTCGGTGGTCGGCCGCACGCCTGGCGGGGCCGCGGTCCTCGCGCCACCCGCCGACGAAAGTGCGCCGCTGCGCGTCACCGCTGTGGCCGACGGCGGCGCCCGGCAGACAATCGCGGCAATCGTTTCGATCCTTTGCCTGATCGGGATCTTGGGTCTGCCGGTCGCGCTGACGGTCGTCTCTCGCCTTCGTTATCGTCGCGAGCCCGCAGGCTGAACCCCCTATGGTCGCGACTCTCCTCAGCGCCCTGGTCGTCTGCATCTCCTCGCTCTTCATCGGCCAGGCGGTGCTGCGCCTGGCCGGCGCCCAAGAATGGAACTGGCTGGCGCCGCCGGTCGGGCTCTCGGCGTTGATGCTGATCGCCACGCCGGGCATCGACGTCCCCGGCCGGGCGACGACGATGGCGATCCTCATCGGTCTGCTCACCGTCGCGGCGATCGCCTGGTGCATGGCCTCGCCTGCACACCGACCGCCGCTCGACGGGCTCTCGGCGGGCATACCCGTTGCGATCCTGGCCCTACTCCCCTTCCTTGCTGCGGGGCATTCGGGGATCTTCGGCCTGACCGTCGACAACGACATGGCCGCCCACATGCAGTTCGCTGAAACGTACCTTTCGGAAGCGGTCGAAAACCTGAAGCCGGCCTACTACGACCTCTATCCGTTCGGCCCGCACGCGATCGCCGGCACCCTGGCGCGCGGACTCGGCGTGGACGTCGAGCATTCCTTCGCCGGGCTGACCCTGGCCTTGCCGGTGCTGAACGGCTGGACGGTGTTGGCACTGCTGCGGGACCGAGCCTGGTGGAAGAAGTGGATCGCCGCGGGCGTGATTGCGATGCCCTACCTGGTCGCCGCTTATTACGGACAGGGCTCATTCAAGGAGCTGACCGAGACGGGCCTGGCGCTGGCGACCGTAGCCTTCTTCGCCGGCGGCGGGCCGCGACTCGGCCGCGGCAAATGGGTGCCGCTGGCCCTCTTGGTCGGCGGCATGATCTCCGTCTACTCGGAGACCGGCCTCGCCTGGCCGGTGACTTTTGGCGTGCTCTGGCTGATCGTCGTCACCGGGCTGCGGCTCCGTCGTAAGGGGGTCACGGGTATCGTCGGCCTGGTCCGCGACGAGCTTCCCTCCATCGGGATCGCCGCCGCCGTGCTGATCGTCACGCTGCTGCCGCAGGCGGGGCGGATCCACAACTTCATCGCCGCGAACTCGGGCTCCAACGGGATCATCGTCCCGAAGGACGTGCTGGCCAACCTGGTGGCTCCACTGCCGGGCTGGGAGGGATTCGGCGTCTGGAACAGCCCCGACTATCGCCTGCCCCAGTCACCGGCCTTGATCAACAAGGTTTGGATCGGGATCGTGATCGTGCTGGTGCTGTACGGCACTTTCCAGCTCCTGAGGCGCGGCCGTTGGATGTTGCCCCTGGCGGCGTTGGGGGCGATGGTGATCTGGAAGGTCTCGATGGACTCGCAGTCGCCCTACGTGGTCGCCAAGGCCCTGGTGATCGCCTCGCCACTCCTCTTGGCGGTTGCCCTGCTGCCATTGCTTGAATCGCTCCCCGACCGGCTGTGGCTCCTACGCGACCATCGGCTGCACTGGGTGTTGGCCGCCGCAGCCACCGTCTTCCTCGCCCTCGCGGTCGGCGTCTCCTCGGTGCGCGCTTTGCGCTACAGCCCGATCGGACCGACCTATCACTCTGAACAACTGGCCGAACTGAGCCCGCTGCTGGACTACGAACCGACCCTCTTCCTCGGCAACGACGACTTCATCAAACAGGAGCTTCCGGGGGTGCCGGTTCGCGAGCCACTCTTCGCCGGGACCCCGGAAGTCGAATTCCGCAAGGGCAAGAAGATCTTCGAAGAAGGGGCAGAAGGCCAGGCCTGGGACTTCGACACGGTCGATGCCAAGACGCTGAACGAATTCCGCTACGTGATCACGATTCGCGACGCTGCCGGCAGCCAGCCACCGCGGCAGATGAAGCTGGTGAAGGAAACGCCGACTTTCTTGCTGTGGGAACGGGTCGGCAAGGTGAAGGAACGCTCGGTCCTTCCCGCAGAGGGCGAAGAAGCAGGCGCGATCCTCGACTGCAAGAGCCCGCTGGGTAAGAAGATCCTCTCCAGCGGCGGAGTCGCCGCGATTCGGCCCGCGCCGGTGGTGACGGAAGCGCCGTCGTTCCTGCCACCCGGCACGATCGCGACCGTCGAACTCCACCTCTCCCCGGGAGAATGGGAGCTTGAGGCTCCCTACTCCAGCCGTGGCGACATCAAGGTGACCGGCCCCGGCCTCGAAACGACTTTGAGCGGAAGCATGGATCGAGGCGGGCCGCGCTACCCGATCGGGAAGATCAAGGTGGAAAACGAAGAACCCGTCCTACTCACCTTCAAGCTCGGCGATCCGTTCCTGGCGCTGGACCTACCGTGGGCCTCGCTCTACAAGATCATTGCCACCAAGGTGGCCCCGGAGCGCGTCGTCCCGATCACCCAGGCCTGCGGCAAGTACGTGGACTGGTATCGAAGCGGTGCGTCCGCTCGGTAGGCTTCGCCAATGGCGAAAACGGCATTGATCACCGGAATCACCGGCCAGGACGGCAGCTACCTGGCTGAACAGCTTCTCGACAAGGGATACGAGGTGCACGGCATGGTGCGGCGGCTCTCGAGCGAGAACCACCACCGGCTGGAGGGATTTCGGGACCGCATCGAGCTGCATACCGGGGATCTGCTCGACCAGCGCTCGATGAGCGACATCATCCGCGCCTGCGAGCCGGACGAGATCTACAACCTCGCCGCGATGTCCTTCGTCGGCGCCTCCTGGAACCAGCCGACCCTGACCGCCGAGTTCACCGGCGTCGGCGTCACCCGGCTGCTCGAGGCGATGCGCGAAGCGCGGCCCGAGGCACGCTTCTACCAGGCCTCTTCGTCGGAGATGTTCGGCAAGGTGCGGGAGACGCCGCAGAACGAGCTGACTCCGTTCTACCCGCGTAGCCCCTACGGGGTGGCGAAGGTCTACGCCCACTTCATCACCGTCAACTACCGCGAGAGCTACGGCCTCTTCGCCTGCTCGGGGATCCTCTTCAATCACGAGAGCCCCCGTCGCAGCCTCGAGTTCGTCACTCGCAAGATCACCCACACGGCGGCGGCGATCAAGCTCGGCCTCGCCGACGAGCTGGCACTCGGCAACCTTGAGGCGCGCCGCGACTGGGGCTACGCCCCCGACTTCGTCGATGCGCAATGGCGGATGTTGCAGCAGGACGAGCCGGACGACTTCGTCGTCGGCACCGGCGAGACCCACTCGGTGGGCGAACTCGTCGACATCTCCTTCAACTACCTCGGCCTCGACCCCGCCCAGTACGTGCGTGAAGATCCGAAGTTCATGCGCCCGGCCGAGGTCGATCTGCTGATCGCCGATCCGACGAAGGCGCGCGAAGAGCTCGACTGGCAGCCGAGCGTGGACTTCGAGCAGCTCGTGAAGCTGATGATCGACTCTGACCTGGCGCTGCTGAAGGAAGGCAGCCCGGTCTCGACCGCCTAGGCGGTCTTCTTGGCGTCCGGGGTCGGCGCCGCCGCGATCACCGTGTACTCGCCGTCGCGCGTCCGGTCGGCCTCCCAGTCACCGGTCCCGTATGGCGAGACGACGTCTCCGCTGGCGTAGCCGATCGTTTCGCAAAGGGAGAGCATCACCTCGGGGAACAGCGGGTGTTGGTGGGTCGGGTCGACCCAGAAGGCCTTGAGGGCGCGGGCGGAGTGGGGATTGACCGTCTCGGCGATCATCAGGCCGCCCGGCTTCAGCCGGGAGAGGCCGAGCTCGAGGAACCGCTGCAGGGTCTCGAACGGCATGTGCTCGATCACCTGGGCGCTGAAGATCGCGCCGAGGCTGCCAGGCTCAGTTCCCTCCAGCACCTCGACCGCGTCGCCGAGCTGGACGGTGTCGTAGCCCTTCTCGCGACAGCGATCCACCATCGTCGGGTCCAGGTCGACGCCGATGAATTCCTTGCCGGCGGCGTCCAGCAGGTCGAGGAACTCACCCCGTCCGCAGCCGGCGTCGAAGACCGGCTCGCGGTCGCCGATCACGTCGAGGTAGACCTTTTGGCGATCACGGATCATGTCCTCGCTGCCGCGGAACAGATCCTCGAAGCCGCGGTACCCTCCGCTTTCCTTCCCGTTGGCACGGAAGCCAAGCGTCTTCCCCAATACCGGGTGCTCCCGTTGAGACAGGCGTTGGTCCGACATGTAAGGCGTCGCGTGCGCCGCTGAAACCAGCGCGTCGTAGCCTTCGCGTTTGACATCCGCCTCGCCGATGGCGGCTTGCCGGGCGGCATCCTGGCCCGATACCCGCTCGTCTAGTTCGGCCAGCCAGGATTGCGTCTGCCGCCCGAGCTCGAGCGCCGTGATCAGCAGTTCGCGGATATCGCCGACTTCGCCGCCGAGTTCGTCGAGCGTGCCTTTGGTCCGCTCATTGACCTGGCGCTGGTAGGAGACATACGGTCGCAGCAGGCGCATGTAGGCGCGCTTAGCCTGGTCCCGCACGTTTTTCGAGTCACCGCCGAAAGGCGGGCCACCGAGGTCGATCAGGTGGGCGAGCTGATCGGCGGAGCGCAGCCCGGTCGGGACCTTGGTGAAGCGGGGTGCCTGCAGGTTCTCGACGATCGAGTCGATCCTGCCTTCGGCGAGACGGGCTTCGATCGACGCGGCCGCGGCCTCGGGGGAGTGGCTGTAGCGGATGTCCATGGCGGCGCGACGGGCGCGGATTGCCGCCTTGTCCGGATCGCGGACGACGGCTCGCATCACCTCCGCCGCGTGCTCCAGGTCGGGGTCGCCCCAGATGCCGTCCGGCGGGTAAGGCTCCGCATCGGGGCCGATCGGGACGGCGTTCTGCGGCACGAGAAAGCTGTTTTCGGCCGTCATGAAGTCGAGGTTGCCGGAGTAGCCAGTGGCGATCACCGGCTTTCCGAAATACATCGCTTCGGCCATCGTCAGGCCGAGGCCCTCGGAGCGGTGGAGCGAGACATAACAGTCGCAGTTGGCGATCATCGCGTTCTTCGCGTCGGCCGAGATCGTGTCCTCGATCAGGTGGATTTCTGGGCGGTCGGCGACGGCCGCAGCGAGTTGCGCGCGCTCGGCTGGGAACTGGTCGCCGCAGACGGACTTCAGCACCAGGGAGGGACCCTCGCCTGGCTCGAACGCCCTGCGGAAGGCCTCGACCAGCCCGAGCGGGTTCTTGCGGCGGAAGACGCTGCGGTAGTCGAAGATGAAAAGAAAGCAGTAACCGTCGGGCATCCCCAGTTCGGCCCGGGTCATGTCCGCGGCCGGTCCCGGGGTGACGGGAATACGGATCGTCCGCACCGGTTTGCCGGTCAGTGGCCGCAGCGCGTCGGCTACGAACCGGGTCGCCACCCAGACTTCGTCGAGGTCATCGAAGGAGGGCAGCCACATCTCGGGGAAGGTCGAGACCTCCCAGAACCAGAGTCCCGCCGTGCGGCGGTCGGCGAAGAAGCTCTTGCCGAGGCCGGCTGCCACCGCCGGCGACATGTCGGCGTTGATGCAGAGCAGGTTGTAGTCGTAAGGATGCTCGGCGGCGGCGACTTGTCCCAGAACTTTCGGGATCGCGCTCGGCTCCGTCGGGGCGTCGACCTCGGTCACGGGGATGTTTCCGGAGCGCAGCGCGCGCACCACTTGGCGGGCGGCCTCACCGACGCCGCGCTCGGAGCTGATGTATCCGACGACGTTCACACCCTCGGGCAGGACTGGGGCTGGCTCCGGCTCCGCCGGGGTCGCGGGAACCGCCTCTTTGCCGGGTGGGGCTATCTCACCGGCGCGGAACAGCAGCTCCGAGGTAACGCCCGCTTCGGGTCCGAAGACGCGGAGCCAGTCGTTGAAGGCGGAGCTGCCGAGGTCGGGATAGGTCGCCTTCAGGTCGGGGCGCGAATCCCAGAGCGCCGCGGCGTAGCGGGTGACCTCGATGTCGCCGACGCCCGCAACCGACTCCGTGAGGTAGTCGCGGAATTCCCGCGCCCCCATCTCGGTGAAGAGCGACTTGTCGAAGCGCCCGGTCTCGACGCCCAGGCGGAAGAGCCCGCGGGCGATCCGGTCGATCCGCAGCCCGTCGGCGGTCATGTCCCAGCCGTAGGGCCACTTGGAGGTTTCTTCGTAGCCGGCCTCCTTCAGCGCCGCGCCATACTCGTCGCAGATGCGCAGTAGCGCTGGGTCGTCGCCGAGCTTGATCCGGTTCTGGTGCTTCGACAACTCGCGTGGGCGGCGCGGGTCGTAGCCGCTGAAGTGGAAGAAGCGGAGGTCCTGGCCGTCGACTTTGTAGCCGGCGCTGTCGGCTTCCAGCGTCCGCGTCGGCAGATTCCAGTAGGCGATGTTGTAGTTAGTCTCGCGCAGCAGGAAGAGGTCGGGCCAGAAGCCGGGCGCGAGGTCGATCCAACGCTGGTCGACGAAGTGGCCGTTGGCCGGGTCGTTGATGCAGTCACTCTCGAGGCGCTCCGACCACCAGCCGAGCAACTCGTCGGCGGTCTTGCCCGCGCCGAGGCCGATGAAGCCGAGGTTGTAGGTCCCGGCGATGAGGATGTCCTCTTCGGCCGGCTGGCGGTCGTCGCGCGGCAGGGGCGCAGTGAAGTGGGGAGTGAGGACGATGCCGTGCGCGAGCGCTTCCTGCTCGATTTTTCCCAGCGAGGAGAAGACCTGGATGTCGGGGTCAAGGTAGGACACCGAGTCGACGCCGGGACGGTCGAGCAGCGTCCGCAGCAGCCACGGCTTGACCGCGGTGGAGAGCTCCATCACGTCGTAGAAGGCGGCCATCCGTTCGACGTCGGGAAGGCCGATGTCGTTGATCGTGAGAAGCTCGAACTGCTCCTCGGCCGGGTCGATGTAGTCGGTCGGATCATCGATGACCAGGACGGTGCAGTTGCCGTCGGGGTGGACTTCCCTGAAGGAGCGCGCCAACACCCGCGCCTGAGCCAGGTAGTTCCTGGCGATGATGGTGCAGATATTCACAGCCTGGGGACTCTAGTCAGATGCGGAGGTGTCAGTCGGAGACGGCCTCGACCCCGACCGGCTGCTTGCGGCGCAGGGTTTCGGCGGCGAGCTCCGCCACCTCGGTACGCGGGTGGGGGACACGGGCGACGAAGCGCTCGGCGCCCTGCACGAGCACCGCCTCGGCGCCGACCCGGCGCACGTAGTCGGGGTCCCATCCGAAAGGGATCCAGACGAAATGGGTCTCGCGGAAGACCTGTGCCATGAACCAGGAGATGCCTTGGTAATTGGCGGCCGAGAAGCCGAACGAGTCGCCGAAGAGGACGGCGACGCGGGGGTCGGGAGAGGTCTTGTTGCGAAACACTCGGTGGGTGCCGATGTGGCCGCCGACGGCTTCGATCTCGGCGCGGTTGTCCTCGACTATCTCGGCGCCACCGAGCGTTCCCGGCTCGCTGACGATGCTGACGATCGGCGGTTCGAACTTGGAGCCGAGGTCGCCGGTGATCGCGTAGGAGTGCATCGGGAGGTCGGAGAAGTCGGGCAACTCGACCCCGAGCGGGCCGAGTAGCGAGGCGAAGAGCAGCTCGTTGCCGCGGAAGGTGAGATGGGTGTCGGTACGCAGGTAGACGTCTTCGGTCCCCGTTGCCGCCCGCAATGCATCGAGGGGATAGATGACCTCCAGATCAGAGGCGGCATGCAGTTGCTCCGCCGGCCGCGGCCCCCGCCACTGGAGCGGCTCTGGGTAGCGGTTCTCGTAGACGCCCAGCTTGTCAGGGACGACGAGGAGCGCTGACGCGAGCCCCATCGCGTCCATTTCGCCGCGCCGTGCGATGATCAACTCGCGCCAGGAGTCGAGCCAGCGAGGCGCCATCTGGGTTTCGCCGGTGTACTGGCCGAGGACCGCGTTGGAGCCGCCGCGCAGCAGTAACTGTCCACCGTGGCCGACGATCGCGTCGCCCTCGGGTGAAAGGGTCCCCGGCCGCGGCCCGAACGCCTCCAGGTCAGGGTGGTACACGTTCACGAGAGCAGGGTGCCGAGCGCTATGCGAGCCCGCTTCGGACAGTCGAACCGCGTACTCCTCCGAGTCGAGCGCGACGCGCAGTAGCGCGTTCAGGTCCGGCTGGGCGGCGAGCTGGGCCGCAACCTCTTCCTCGCTCGGCTCACGTTCCAGCACCTGCCGGTAAACAGCGATGACCTCGTCGCTGGTCAGTGGGCGGGGTTCGGTCACTGCGCTCAGCCTACGGACTGGGAGATACTGACCCCTTGTCCGGGTCCGAAGGAGAGCTGCGCCTCGTCGAGTTTTCCCCGCAGCAACTACGAGAGGCGGGGGAAGACCCGGTAGCTGTGATCGACCGCTGGAGGTCGCGAGGGCTGCGGGCGCGCGGTAGCGATGTCGAGTTGCCCGACGATCCAGGCGAGTTGGTCTTGGCGGTCGACGCGGCGGAACCGCCGACGGCCACCCTCCGACTGGAGCCCGTCGATCCGCCGCTCCCTTTTCGGAAGCGTCTGCTGTCCCGCCGGCGTCGCCTCGGGTGGACTTGGTCCCATCGCTTCCCACCGGTTGAGCCAGGAACGCTCGCCTACGATGCGGCTCAGCGAGCCTTGGTTGCCTCTCTCTTGGACGAGGGGGACTGGCAGAGGCTCTTCGCAGAAGATGCTGACCTGCCGGCCGGGCTCGGCGCCGGCTTTGACGAGCGGGTCGTCGAGTACCCGTGGCTCTTCTCTCGTGGCCTGCACGGCCGCGTTCTTGATGCCGGCTCGGTCCTCAACCATCGGCACGTGCTCGAACGAGGGCTCGCCGCGGTCGACCAGTTGACGATCACGACCTTGGCCCCCGAGCGTCTCGCCTTCCACTCAATGGGCGTGTCCTACGTCTACGCCGACCTCCGCGAGTTGCCGTTCCGCGACGATTGGTTCGACGAGATCGTCTGCCTCTCCACTCTCGAGCACGTCGGCATGGACAACACGACCTACGGTGCCGACGCCCCCCGCGCCGTCGATCCCGGTGGTGAGGCGTCCCGGGCTCTCCGCGAGCTGCTCCGCGTCGTCCGGCCGGGCGGACGGATCCACCTCAGCGTTCCTTTCGGCCGTCGCGAAGACCATGGCTGGTTTCGCCAGTTGGACCGGGCCGACGTCGACGCGCTCTTCGACGGAGCCGGTGTCACCGACCGCACCGAGGCGATCTTTCTCCACACCCCCACCGGCTGGCGCCGGGCAAGTGCAGCCGATGCCGCCACGGCCACCTACAACTCGACATCCGACCGCGCCGATGACCTGGCGGTTGCCGCTCGCGCCGTCCTCTGCGCGACGGTCGTCGCCTAGGGTCAGGCTCGCGCCGCCGCTGGCCGCCGCTTCCGCGGCCGATACTTGCTGCGCTTCGCCCAGAGGAACACCGACGCGGCGCGGGGGACCTCGTTGCGGACGTACGGGTTCGAGAAACGGCTTGACGTCGTCAGGGGCGCCCAGCGGTGGAGGAGCTGGGACTTCTCCCACTCCTCGACGTCGGAGGAGCGGCTCGAGGACTCGAAGTGGGTCATCACGAGGTCGGGGTCGTAGACGACGCGGCGGCCACGTTCGATCTGCTTGAGGCAGTAGTCGACGTCGTTGTAGTTGATCGGGAAGGTGGTCGAGAGCCCGCCGACTTCTTCGAAGAGGTCGCGGCGGGTCATCAGGCAGGCGCCGGTGACGGCGAGGAGGTCGCGGGCGATGCGGACGGCGTTGGCGTAGCCGGGCACGCCGCGCGGATAGCCGTAGTAGGGGTGACCGGGGAGGCCGCCCTCGAAGCCGACGCCGGCGTGCTGGATGCGGCCGTCTTCGAGCAGGAGGAGGCCGCCGACGGCGCCAATCTCGGAGATCGAGGAGTACATGACCATCCGCTCGATCCAGTCGGCGGTGCCGACCTCGATGTCGTCGTTGAGGAGGAGAAGGTGCTCGCCGCGCGCGTGGACGGCACCCGCGTTGATCTTGTCGGAGAAGCTGAACGGGCGGTCGAAGGGGACGACGCGCAGCCGGTCCCCGGCGGCGGCTTCGAGCTCGGCGATCGCGCCCCCCGGCTTGGCCTCGTCGGCGACGACGACGATCTCGTAGTTCGAGTAGGTCGAGGTGTCGACGATGCTGCGCACGCAGTGGCCGACCAGCGTCACCTCCTGGTAGCGGATTTCGCGGCGCTGCCCGTTGGTGGGGATGACGATCGAGACCAGCGGCTCCTCCCGCAGCGCCGGATTGAGGTGGTAGACGCCCGGATCGTCGGTGTCGCGCACGACCTTCGCCTGCACGCCGGTGCGCTCGCAGTGGGCCTGGATCGCCCGCGTCCCCGCCTCGAAGGCCCACGGCTTCGCCGCCTCGCCGCCCCCCTCGTCGACGTTCGCGGCGGTCGAGCCCTCGATCCCGCGCCAGTGGTAGAGGACGCGCGGCACGTGGAGCACGGCGCGCGCCCGCTCGGTCACCTTGAGGACGAGGTCCCAGTCCTGGGCCCCCTCGCAGTCGGGGTCGAAGCCGCCGACCTCCTCGACCAGCGAGCGCCGCAGGATGCTGAGGTGGCAGGTGTACATCTGCGTGCGCATCCGCTCCGGCGACCAATCGGGCTTGAGGAAGGGGCCGGTGTGGCGCCCGCGTGCGGTGATCTTGTCTTCGTCGGTGTAGACGTAGTCGCCCTCCGGGTTGCCGCGGAGCGCCTCGTCGACCAGCAGGAGCGCATCGGGATGCAGGCGGTCGTCGTGGTCGAGCAGGGCGACGAACTCGCCGGTCGCCATCGCCAGCGCGGTGTTCGAGGCGGCGACGATGCCGCCGTTCTCGGCCCGGTGCTCGACCCGGACGCGAGGGTCCATCGCGGCGCAGGCGTCGAGCACCTCGCGTACCTTCGGCGAGGGCGAGTTGTCATCGACTAGGCAGATCTCCCAGTCGTCGAAGGTCTGGGCGAGAACCGACTCGATCGTCAGCCAGAGGACGTCGATCGGGGTCTCGTAGACCGGCGTGACGATCGAGAAGCGGGGGGCGGGCAACGGTCTAGCGGCCGCTCACCTGGAGCACGCGCAGGATGGCGCTGGCGACCCAGGCGAGGCCGGGGATCGGGATCCGGGCGACCAGCCGCGCCATCCGCTCGGAATGGTCTTCGATGATCTTCAGCTGGCCGCGAACCTGGCCGAGTTCGGCGTCCCGCGTGATCAGCAGGTCGCGCAGCCGCAGGATCTCCTCGTCGCGCCGCGCGATCTCCGCCTCGTGCTCGGCCTGTGAGGCGCCGACCGCCTCGGTCGAATTGATCGGATCTGGCATCGGTCCGAGTGTACGGAGGCTCAGAGCGCCTCGGCGATCCGGGGCGCCTCGCGGTTGAAGTACCACGCGCCGTAGACGATGACGCCGACGAAGATGATTGCGGCGGGGAGGAGGCCGAGCCAGCCGCCGGCGGCTTCGACCGCGGTGGGCGCCCCCGGTTCGTGCAGGACCCAGACCCGAACCTGCTCGAAGATCACCGCCAAAGGGTTGATCATCAGGACGTGCCGCAGGGTGGTGTCGTCCTTGAAGATCGTGATCGGGTAGAGGATCGGGGTCAGATACATCAGCACCTGCGCCACGACGGCCCAGATGATTGCCGTGTCACGGAAGCGCACGTAGAGCGCCGAGAGCGCCATCGAGACCCCGGCCGCGCCGATGAAGAGGAAGGCGAGGGCGACTGGGAAGAGGAACCAACTCCAGGCCGGGCTGACGCCGAAGGCGAGGATGAAGACCAGCACGACGATCAGGTTGAGAAGGAGGTTGAAGGCAGCGGTAACGACGGTCGCCAACGGGATCACGAGGCGGGGAAACTGCGTCTTGCGGACGACGCCCTCATGGCTGACCACCGAGGTCACCGCGTTGCTCGTCGCTTCGGTGAAGAACGTGTAGAGGACGATCCCGGTCAGCAGCATCACGGCGTAGTGTTCGACTTCCGCGCCGCCCACTTTGAAAATGCGGGTGAAGACGAAGAGCAGCACCCCGAACAGCACCAGCGGCCGGATCAGCGACCAGAGGTAGCCGAGCACGGTGCCGAAGTAGACGCGCTTGAATTCGGTCACCGAGATCAGCCAGAGCAGGTCGAAAAAGCGGCGCGAGCCGCCGCCGATGGCCGAAGGGCCAGTGACCTCACGCAGTTCGTTGTGGGTCACGTCGACACTCATCCCCTGTCCTCCGATGCGACCTTGATCTCGTAGTCGGCCGCCATCACGCCACGGGTGTCCTTGGCGCCGAAGACCACGAAAGAGGCCGCTTTGGGCCGATAGACGTTGATCCCGTTGGGGCTGTGGATGCCGCAGTTGAGGAAGTGGCGACCGGCGGCGAACCGGTTTTCGACCGATACCTCGACCGTCAGTCGTTTGTCTGGGGTGAGGTCGTCACCCGCGGCCTCGGTCAGCAGGGTGCCGAATTCGAAGAGGCCGAATTCGGTGGAGTTGGCGAGGACGAACCGCAGGTGCAGGGCATCGGTCTTCCGCTGCAATTCGAGCGCCAGGCGGAAGCGGATCGGTTGGCGCTCCTCGACCGTGAAGATCTCCTCGCCATCGTCGTCGACCAGTTTGCACTCGAGCAGCTTGGCGCCGTCCGACCCATCGTCGTCCGCGCCGGTGCCACTACTTTCCCCCTCGAAGTTCAGCTTCAGGTACTCGTTCCCGGTCAGCGCCGGTGCGCCCATGTACTTGACCTCGCCGTCGGCGAGCAGCATCGCCCGGTGGCAGTACTGCTCGACCGAAGCCATGTCGTGGGTGACGAGGACGATCGTCTTGCCTTCGCCTTTCATCTGTTGGAAGGCATCGGCGCACTTCTGCTGGAAGGCGGCGTCGCCGACGGCGAGCACCTCGTCGATCAGGAGGACGTCGGCGTCGGCCTGCAGCATCACCGAGAAGGCGAGGCGAACCAGCATGCCGGAGGAGAAGTTCTTCAGCTTCAGGTCGGCGAAGTCGTGCAGCTCGGCGAAGTCGATCACGGCGTCCTGGCGTTCGCGGACTTCTTTCGGGGTGAGGCCCATCATCACGCCGTTGAGGACGACGTTTTCGCGTGCGGTGAGCTCTTGGTTGAAGCCGACGCCGAGCTCGATGAAGGGGGCGAGGCGGCCGGCGATCTGGATGCGGCCGGAATCGGCGCGGTAGATGCTGGCGAGCAGCTTCAGCAGGGTCGACTTGCCGGAGCCGTTGCGCCCGACGATGCCGAAGAACTCGCCCTGGCGGATCTCGAAGGAGATGCCGTCGAGCGCGTGCAGCTCACGGTAGTCGCGCGACGAGAAGGGGTGGACGGCCCGCTCTTTCAGCGAGTCGACCCGCTGCGTCGGGATCCTGAACGACTTGTGCAGGTCTTCGACGCGGATCGCCGCGGGAGCGTCGGGTCCAGGGGCGCCGGACACGGCGGGTTGGATCGTCAGTTCCTCGTTGGCGGACATGGTGGGCTCGGGATCGCTCGGGGAGGCCCCGTGCGCCTCCCCCAAAGCTAGCGTGACACCGAGGCGGTCCGACGCGCTCATATGTGTGTCAGGCTGCCCCGCGTGAGCGGCGAGCCGAAGGTGGCGGTGGTGATCCCGACCTGGAACTCGGTGCCGTTGCTGCCGCGGCTGCTCGACTCGATCGCGGCGCAGGAGGAGCCGATCGAGCTTTTGGCGGTCGACAACGGGTCCGAGGATGGGACGGTGGAGTTGCTGGCGCAGCGCGGCATCCCCCACCTAACCCTGGACGAGAACAGGGGTTTCGCCGTTGCGGTCGACCTGGGGGCGGAGCGGACCGCGGCGCCCTTCGTGATGCCGCTTAATGCCGACACCGAGCTGGAGCCCGGGAGCGTCGCGACGCTGCGGGCGGCGCTGGAGGGCGATCCTGGGCTCGGCGGTGTCGCGCCGCGGATCCTGCAGCTGGAGGGGGAGGAGCGCGACGTGCGGGCGGCGCGGCTCTACAGCGCCGGGCAGGCCCTTACGCGGGAGGGCCGGGGGATAGAGATCGGCGCGGGGAAGAGGCAGGGACCCGAGGCGCTCGCCGGCCGTGAGGTGTTCGGCGTCTGTGGAGCCGCCTGTCTGCTGCGGCGGGAGCTCTTCACCGACCTCGGCGGCTACGACTGCGGCTTCTTCTCCTTTTATGAGGACGTCGACCTGAACGTGCGGGCGCGGATCGCCGGGTGGCGGTTCGCCTACGTGCCCGAGGCTGTCGTCTGGCACCTCGGCAACGCCTCCTGGATGGCCGCGGCGCCGCGGCCCGGCGCCTGGAACGCGCGCCTCGTCGCCCGCAACAGGATCGTCACCCAGGCGCGGTTCATGCCGCTCGCCGCGCTGCCGCGGATCCTCGCGGTGGAGGCAGGCGCCCTCTTCCGCGCCGCCCGCCAGGGACGCCTGCGCGCCACCCTGCGCGGCAAGCTCGAAGGCCTCGCCCGCCTCCCCGCCGCCCTCCGCGACCGCCGCCGCCTCGTCGCGAGCGGCGCCCTCGAGCGCGCCCAACGCTGGCTGGGCCGCTGAGCTGGCCCCGACCCGCCTCGCGTTCGCATTTTTGGTCGCTATCCGGTCATTACTGCGAACGCCCGCCTCAGGCGCGCCGGCGGCGACGAAGGGTTAACGCCTCGCGCGCGCTGAGGTCGAGGAGTGGGCCGCCCGCCGTCTCACGCGGCAGGCCGGCGCTCGCGCGGAAGCCGCGGACGCGCCCCGTCAGTCCCTCCACCGTGTGGTCGCGAAGCAGCTGCCCTGCGCAGATCGCCGCCTCGCAGGCGAGGGCCCGCAGCGCCAGGCGCGGGTCGCGCATCACCCCGTAGCGGCGCAGCATGTAGCCGCGGCTCCAGCCCGTGCGCGCGTACTTGGCGCCGCTTGCCGCGCCGAGGCTCGCCGAGTAGGCGTGCAGGGCGCGCGCCTCGGGCGCCAGGCGGCACCGCCCGCCCCGCGCCGCCAGACGCAGGGCCAGGTCGAGATCCTCGTAGTAGAGGAAGATGCGCTCGTCGAAGCCGCCGACCGTGGTGAAGGCGGCGTGGCGATAGAGGGCGGCGCCGCCGGTCGGGCCGAGCGGGTCGGGCGCGTCCGCGAGCGCCGCGAGAGGCTCGCCATGGAGGTGATCGAAGCCCATCAGCGTCGCGTCGGCGACGACGCCGGCGGAGTCGACCAGGCCCGGGTCGCGTTCCTGCACCAGCACCCCGGCAACCGAGTCGATGCCATCCCCGAGCCCGTCGAGCAGCGCCTCGACGAAGGTCGGCTCGGCCTCCGCATCGTTGTTCAGGAGGATGAGCGGGTCGCCGGGATGGGCCGCGATCGCCCGGTTCAGCGCCGCGCCGAAGCCGAGGTTCTCGTCCAGCCGCAACAGCGCCACCTCGGGGAAGCGCTCCGCCACCGTCGCGTTGGAGCCGTCGCTGGAGCCGTTGTCGACGACCACCACGTCGACCTCCCGCGTCTGGCCGCGCAGGCTCTCCAGCGCCCGCGTCAGGAGCTCGCCGCCGTTGAAGTTGGGGATGTAGACCGCGGGTCGCACCGCGGGCCGCCGTCAGCGACGCCCGCCGAGGCGCGCCTTGGCGGCGCGCAGTGGCTCGGTCACCCGCCAGCTCGAGGACCCCTTCAGCCGACCCAGCTCGCGCTCCAGTTGGGCGACCTGGGTGCGCAGGCGGTCGGCCTCGGCGGCGAGCTCCGGGGCGCTCGGCGCGGGCGCGGCAGGCGTCGGGTCGACGCCGCCCTTGCGCAGGATCGCGACCGCCTCGGCCTCGTGCCGGGCGAAGGCCTCGACCTCGAAGGCCCCCTCGGAGCGCTCGCGGATCTCCAGCAGCAGCGCCAGGAAGCTCGCCGCGGTGAAAGTGTGCGCGTGGATCGAGACCTGGCTGTCTTCGAGTTCGCGGGAGAACCGCTCGGCCCGCTCGGCGAAGTCCGGCGCTTCGCGTTCGCGCTCGTCGCCGAGCACCGCGGCGCCGTATTCGTCGTAGTGCTCGCGCCGTGACCACTCCGGCCCGTCGGTGTGATCGCGGATGATGTGCTCGACCGTGGTCACCTCGCGCCGGTGGTCGAAGGTGTAGCGCTTGTCGGGCACCGCGTAGAAAAGGATGCCGCCCGGCCTCAGCTTGCCGAGGTGGATCGCGATCGTGCCGATCGGGTCCTCGGTGTGCTCGAGGAAGTGGTTGGCGACGATGAAGTCCTGCGAGTCCGGCGCGACCGTCTCCAGCCGTTCGCCGTCGTCGACCACGTCGACCGCGGCCAGCTCCGTCCCCTCCAGCTCCGGGTAGGCCGCGCGCAGCTCCGCGGTCGGCAGGCGGTCGACGTTGCGGGCCGTCGCCCAGGCGGGGACGGGGAGGCGACGGTTGAGCGCGCCGATCTCCAGCCCCACGCCGCGCAGGTATCGATAGGCGAACTCGGCGCGCGCGTCGAGATAGGCGGGAGGCGGGTCGGCGGCACCGGCGGTGGCAAGCTCGGCGCTGGATCGAACGGGTTCCACGCGGCGCAGGGTACCTGTCCCCCACATCGCTCCTTCTCGAAATCTGGGGAGATCGCCCGCCAGGCTGCGCCGCGCGAAAACCTCCGAACGGATAGATGGGGGACCGAGATGCCTGTCAAAACGGGACCCAACCACCTGTTAAAACGGGATTCGACAGCCTGTTAAAGCGGTAATGCGATGCGACGCTGCTGCACGGCGACGATGGTCGGCGCATGGCTGGACGGATTCGAGGCGCCCGCGCTCAACAGCGCAGGCCTTCCAGAGCAAGGTCCTCTCTGAGGCCGCAGGTGTCGACCGTAAGACACAAGGCGACCGCGGTTCCTACGGCATCCCTCGCCGGTCAGTAGGGTTCCAGCGTCCGATGGAGCCCCTCAAGGGACTGATCCTGTCCGGTGGCGCCGGCACTCGCCTGCGCCCGATCACGCACACCTCTGCCAAGCAGCTGGTGCCGGTGGCGAACAAGCCGGTGCTCTTCTACGGCATCGAGGCGCTGGTCGACGCCGGGGTGAAGGAGATCGGGATCATCATCGCGCCGGAGACCGGGGACGAGATCCGGGAGGCGGCGGGGGACGGGTCGCAGTTCGGGGCGAGCATCACCTACATCGTCCAGGACAAGCCGGCCGGGCTGGCGCATGCGGTGCTGACCGCGGAGGAGTTCATCGGCGGCGCGCCGTTCGTCATGTACCTGGGGGACAACCTGCTGAGCCACGGGCTGCGGGGGCTTGTTTCGACCTTTGCCGAGGACGACCCCGACGCGCTGATCCTGTTGACGCCGGTCGACGACCCGCAGAGCTACGGGGTGGCCGAGCTGACGCCGGAGGGCGGGATCGTGCGGCTGATCGAGAAGCCGAAAGACCCGCCGTCGAACCTGGCGCTGGTCGGGGTGTACCTGTTCAGCCCGCTGATCTTCGACGCCGCCCGCCGCCTCGAGCCGTCCTGGCGCGGTGAGCTCGAGATCACCGAGGCGATCCAGACGCTGATCGACGACGGCCGCCGCGTGCAGTCCGAGGTCGTGCGCGGCTGGTGGAAGGACACCGGGCAGCTCGCCGACATGCTGGAGGCCAACCGGCTGGTGCTGGAGGAGGTCGAGGAGTCGATCGAGGGCGAGGTCGACGAGGACTCGCGGGTCGAAGGGCGGGTCGTCATCTCGCCCGGCGCCAAGGTCGTCCGCTCGATCGTCCGCGGCCCGGCCGTGATCGGCCCCGGTGCCACCGTCGAAGACGCCTTCATCGGTCCCTACACCTCGATCGGCGACGAGGTCGCCGTCCGCCGCTGCGAGGTCGAGCACTCGATCGTCCTCGCCAACTCGACCGTCGAGGATCTCGGCACCCGCATGGAGGCCAGCCTCCTCGGCCGCAACGTGAAGCTGACCCGCAGCGAGGGCCTGCCGAAGACGCTCCGCCTCCTGGTCGGCGACAACTCCATCATCGAAATCCTTTGACGGTGCCGCGCGGCCGATGACCTCCGCCGGCCGGTGGAATTGGCGCGCCCACTGGCACTGGGCGATCCCCGCCGTGGTGCTCGTCGTGCTCGGCTCGCCGCTGCTCAGCGACCGTACCTTCGCCTCCGACTGGGGCAACCACCTCTGGCTGATCCACGCGCAGGGCGCCAACATCTCGGCGCTCGGGCTGCCGAGCTACTACCTGCAGTCCGACCTCGGCGCCTTCTACCCCTACTACGCGTTCTACGGCGGGACGCTCTACGCGGTGCTCGGCTACGGCGCCTGGCTGATCGGCGCCGACGCGGCGACCGTGATCGGCATCTTCCTCGCCCTCTGCGCCTCCTACCTGGCCTGGACGTGGCTCGCGGTGCAGGCGGGGATCCGCGGCTGGCTGATCCAGATCCCCGGCCTCCTCGCCGTCACCGCCCCCTACGCGATCTCCAACAACTTCGGCCGCGGCGGCATCCCGGAGACGATCGGCTGCTGCATGATCGCGCTGGTCGCCGCCAGCGGGCTGGCGCTCTTCCGCGCCGAGCGGACGAAGCTCGGGCCGGCGGTCGCCTTCGTCGTCGGCCTCGTCTTCCTCACCGGCTCGCACGTCCTCACCACGGCCTGGGGGGTGACCTTCCTCGTCCTCGTCGGCGCGATCATGGTCGCCGCCGACTGGCGCTCGGCCCGCCGCCACGCCAGGCGCGGCCTGCGCCTCGTCTGGCTTGCCGTCCTCGCCTTCGGGATCAACGCCTGGATCCTCCTGCCCGAGCTGCTGATGAACAGCAAGCTGGCGGAAAACGCGCCGGACCCGCTGTCCCAGCAGGAATACACGACCGCGTCCCAGCTCTTCAGCCTCTTCCGCAACGGCGCCCACCTGAACCCGGTCATCCACGGCGACATCAACGCCCAGCTGCCGGTGCTGATGGCGTTCTGGACGATCGCCTTCGGCCTCTTCTTCTGGCGTTATCTGACCCCGTTCCTGCGCCGGGTGGCGATCGGCCTGGTCGCGCTCACCGCGGTCCTCCTCTTCCTCGTCATGCACTCGGGATCGATCTGGCACCTGCCGACCTTCCTCACCTACATCCAGTTCCCGTACCGGCTGCTGACCTACGTCGACCTGGCGATGGTGGGGATGACGACGCTCGCGATCGCCGCGATGCAGCGGTCGGGCAACCTCTCGAAGGTGCCCGCGGCGCTCCTCGCGCTCGTCTGCACGATCAGCTTCTACGCCGCCGTCGTGCAGAACCACCAGGTGCGCTCGTGGCTCAACGGCGGCCGTGACGCGGCCACCGCGTCGGCCTCGACCCCGCCGGAATCCTGGTACGCCTTCATCCAGTTCGGCGACGCCACCGAGCCGCTCGGCGAACCGACCCTGCCCGGCGAACTGAAGGTGCCGGTCGACGAAGGCGTGAAGAAGAGCTACACCGTGACCGTCCCCCCGGGGCCCGAAGGCACGATCCTCACCAACGTCGTCACCGGCCCCTACTTCGTGTCCATCACCGGCGCCGAAGCGGTAGCCCGCAACGAAAACTCCGACCAGATCGTCCGCCTCCCGGCCTCCTCCCAACCCCGCGAAGTCACCTTCTCGACCCACCTGGAACCGGAAGCCAAGGTCGGCATCTGGATCACCCTCGTCTCCCTGGCGATCGCCGCGATCGCCTTGATCTGGGGACTGGCGGGGCTCGACTGGCGCGCCGCGGCAGCCCGCATCCGCCGCTAGACGATCGATCCCGCGGCGCCAGGCGCCGTCGCGACTTTCGGGGCAATAGCCTGTTCGGGCTTTGGTGTCTATCCGAAAACCCCCGCGCACGCCTGGCGGCCCCGGACACACTTCGCGGGGCGTCGTCCTCGGATGGCCAAATGGCGCTGCCATTCGGCCAACCTGCGTCCTACCCCCGCTCGGTCCGGCACTCGCCAGCCGCACACGCGGGTTTCCGCAAAGACACCTGGAGATGACGACGAGAGCGGGGATGGGCCGATGAAGGTTCTGGTCGCGGGTGCCGAAGGGCAGCTCGGGCGCGACATGGTGCTTGCCGCGGGGAACGCGGGGCACGATGTGGTCGGCTTCGGGCGGGCCGAGATGGACGTCACCGACAACGAGGTGGTGCGGCGGCGGCTCGAGCTCGAGCGGCCCGACATGGTCATCAACTGCACCGCCTGGACCGACGTCGACGGGGCGGAGACCGCCGAGGAGGCCGCGTTCGCGGTGAACGGGACCGGGGCCGGCAACGTCGCCGCGGGCGCCCGCGAGGTCGACGCCGCGGTCGTCTTCGTCTCCACCGATTACGTCTTCGACGGCCAGAAGGGCGAGCCCTACGTCGAGTCCGACCAGCCCGCGCCGCTCTCGGCCTACGGGCGCACCAAGCTCGCCGGCGAGGAGGCGACCGCGGCCGCGAACAAGCGTCATTTCATCGTGCGCTCGGCGGGACTGTTCGGCATCAACGGCGGCAACTTCGTCGACACGATGCTGCGCCTGGCCGAGTCGACCAACGAGGTGCTCGTGGTCCGCGATCAGGTCACCTCGCCGACCTACACCTGGCACCTCGCCTACGGCCTCACCCGGCTGATCGAGGGGATCGAGTACGGCATCCACCACATGGCCGCGGCGGGCAAGTGCTCCTGGTACGAATTCGCGCGCGAGATCTTCGAGCAGGCGAAGACGGAAACGAAAGTGCTCTCCGGCACCACCGAGATGCTCGGCCGGCCGGCGCCCCGCCCCGCCTTCTCCGCCCTGCAGAGCCAGCGCGAGCACGCGATCCGGCTGCCGTCCTGGCACGATGGCCTGGCCGGGTACCTCGCCCAGCGCGAGTCCGAGACGAACTAGACCGTTAAAGCTACGGAGGAACGCATCCCATGAAGCTCTTGGTCACCGGCGCCGCCGGATTCATCGGCTCCACCTACGTCCGCATCGCCGGGCAGGAGCACGACATCGTCGTGCTCGACAAGCTGACCTACGCCGGCCGGCCCGAGAACCTGCCCGAGGGCACGCGGCTGATCGAGGGCGCGATCGAGGACCCCGCGATCGTCCGCGAGGCGATGCAGGGAGTCGACGCGGTCGTCAACTTCGCCGCCGAGTCCCACGTCGACCGCTCGATCGACGACCAGCAGGCCTTCGCCCGCACCCACGTGATCGGCACCGGCACGCTGCTCGACGCGGTCCGCGAGCTCGGCGTGGAGCGTTACGTCCAGGTCTCCACCGACGAGGTGTACGGCTCGATCGACTCCGGCTCCTTCACCGAGACCTCGCCGCTCGACCCGTCCTCGCCCTACTCGGCGACCAAGGCGGCGGGCGACCTCCTCGTCGCCGCCCACGTCCACACCTACAACCTCGACGCCTCGATCGTCCGCGGCTCCAACAACTACGGCCCGCGCCAATATCCCGAGAAGCTGATCCCGTTGATGGTGCTGAACGCGCTGCACGGCGACTCGCTCCCGGTCTACGGCGACGGCAAGCAGGTCCGCAACTGGCTCTACGTCGAGGACTTCTGCCGCGGCATCCACACCGTGCTCGCCAAGGGCAAGGCGGGGGAGGCCTACAACGTCGGCGGCCCGGACGAGTGCGAGAACATCGAGGTCGTCAAGCGCGTCATCTCCCTGGTCGACGGCGACGAGTCGCTGATCGAATACGTCACCGACCGCCCGGGCCACGACCGCCGCTACTCCCTCTCCTCGGAGAAGCTGAAGCGCGAGCTCGGCTGGGAGGCCCAGGTCCACTTCGACGAGGGCATCGAGAAAACCGTCGCCTGGTACCGCGACAACGAGGACTGGTGGGGCCCGATCCGCTCCGGTGAGTACCGCGAGTACTACGAACGGCAGTACGGCAAGGCCCTCGGCTAGTGGCGACGGGGGGCGAGACGAAGCTCGACGGGGTCGTCCTGGTCGAACCGCAGGTGCACGGGGACGAGCGCGGGTTCTTCGTCGAGACCTTCAGCCGGGACGCGTGGCGCGCCCTCGGCGTCGATGCCGAGTTCGTCCAGCACAACCACTCGCGCTCCTCGCGGGGGACGCTGCGCGGCCTGCACTTCCAGACCTCGCCGGGGCAGGCGAAGCTGCTGCGCTGCGCCCGCGGCGCGATCCTCGACGTCGCCGTCGACCTGCGCCGGGACTCGCCGACCTACGGGCAGTGGGAGGGTCACGTGCTCGACGACGAGCGGCACCATCAGCTCTTCGTGCCGATCGGCTTCGCCCACGGGTTCGTGGTGCTCTCCGACGTTGCCGACGTCGCCTACCTGGTGTCCTCGGTGTACGACCCGGCGACCGAGGCGGGCATCGCCTGGGACGACCCCGACGTCGGCGTCGACTGGCGGGTCGAGGAGCCACTGCTTTCCGGGCGCGACAAGAGCGCCCCGAAGCTCGCCGAGATCGCCGACTCGCTTCCTTGGTGAGGGATAGGGGTTCGGGAACTGGCGGTTGGCCGGGTGGAGGTGCAAGTGCTGGTGGCGGTCCGTTGCGCGCTTGCGGCTGGCCGAGATGGGGGAGGGGGTGTCCTGGGCTCCTCATGGGGGTCCTGGCAGGCTGTGACCCCCATGAGGAGCCCAGGACGTGTGGCTTTCGTGAAAAAGCCGGCACAGGGACGTCGCGAAGTCGGACTTACGTGACGATCGGGTCGGAGAGCCTCCACACCTCGACCCGATCCGTGACGAAGATGCCGGGAACGTCACACTTTCCGGCCCCGGAAGGCCCTTTTCGGGCCTGAATCAGGGGACCTGAAACGCGCTGCGTGTTTTAGGGCCCCTATGGGGTGGGAAATACACGCAGCGCGTAGGTCGGTGTTGCACAACACGGGAGGAAGCGTGGAGTTCCCGGCATCTCCGTGACGGGGTCTGACTCCCGTCACGGATCCGTGCCTCTCCCGACGCACTCCCGTGACGCTCCCGCGCGCCTCCCTCCACACCTTCCGCACACCCGCCCCTCTCGCCACGGCCACAGCCTGCCCGGGCCGTGGCGAGAGGGGCGGGTCCCTAACCGGGCGACAGCTTGCGGGGCCTGGACCCTTCCGGGCGCCGTCCTGCGGGCCCCCGTCCCTCCCGGGCGCCAGCCTGCGCCCTCTGCGGGCCGGCTAAAATGGAGCCATCCTCCGGAAGATGGCCGCGACCTCTGACACCAGCGCCGACCTGACCGCGTTCGCGGCGCGGCCGAAGCGTGCCGACGCGCGGCGCAACTACGACAAGCTGGTCGCCGCGGCGCGGGAGGCATTCGCCGAGGAGGGGTCCGATGCGACGCTGGAGGAGATCTCGAAGCGCGCCGGGGTCGGGATCGGCACCCTTTATCGCCACTTTCCCAGGCGCGAGGACCTGCTCGAGGCGACCTACCTCGGCAGCGTCGAAGAGATCTCCGCGGCGGCGGCCAAGTACGCGGACCTGCCGCCCTGGGAGGCGCTGACCGGCTGGCTCGGCGAGTTCGTCTCCTTCGCCGCCACCAAGCGCGCCCTGGCCGAGGAGATGTTCGCTTATCTCGACCGTGATGCCCCCGTCTTCAACCGCTGCCGCCGCGCCATCTACGGCGCCGGCGAGCCGCTCCTGCAGCGCGCCCAGGCCGCGGGCGAGGTGCGCGACGACGTCGACATCTCCGACGTCACCAAGATGATCAGCGGCATCGCCGGCCTGCGCCGCACCGAGCCGGAGCAGATCGAACGCCTCGTCGCGATCGCCCTCGACGGCCTGCGTCCCGCCTGAGCGCCTCATCCGGCGCCGATACCCTGCGGCCGCATGAAGGCGGCTAAGCGCGCGCCGGTCTGGGGCGGTCTGCTCGTGGCTCTGTTGGGCTGGCAGATCGGCTTCCAGACGCCGGGGGCGGGGCTCGACCCGAGCTGGAACGCGGGGCTCGCGATGGCCGCCGAGCAGGGGCTCCGCTTCGGCAAGGAAGTCGTCTTCACCTACGGGCCGCTCGGCTTCCTGAACAGCCGGATCGTCTTCTTCAGCGGCCTCGGCGTGCTCAGCTTCCTCTACGCGGCGGCGCTCTACGTCCTCTTCTGCGTCGGGCTCGTGTGGGCGCTGCGGCGGGCGCTGCCGTTGGTCCTCACGTTGGTCGTCGCCTTCCTCGCCGTCGCCTGGCTGCCGATGCCACTGGTGGAGGTCGGCCTGCTGACCGCCGTCTTCGCCTGCTTCTGGCTGCTGGATGCGCAGCGCACCGAGTGGGAGCTGTGGGTCTTCGTCGTCGCGGCGGCGACCTTTGCCGCCCCGGCGGCGCTGATCAAACTCTCGACCGGCCCGCTGGTCGCGGTGATCCTCTTGATCGCCCTGCTCGGGGCGCGGGCGGGGGGCAGGCGGATCGCCGCCTACGTGGTGCTCTTCGCGGCCGAGGTGACGGTGCTCTGGCTGGCGAGCGGCCAGAGCCTCGGCGACGTCCCCGCCTTCGTCGGCCACACGATCGAGATCTCCGGCGGCTACAGCTCGGCGATGCTGCGCTCGACCGACGTCGCGGCGTGGAAGGTGACCGCGGCGGTCGTCGCGGCGATCGGCTCCGGCCTGGCGCTCGTCGCGGCGGCCTGGCTCTGGGGCGGGCGCGACCGGGCGACCCGCTGGGCGGGGACCGCGATCGCGGCGCTCGTCTCCTTCGCGATCTACAAGGAGGGCGTCGTCCGCGTCGACGCCGGCCACCTCACGGTGCTCTTCGCCAACGCCGCCGTCGTCTGGGTCGCGGTCGGCCTCGGCGGCCGGCGGCGCGGGCTGATGCTGGCGGGGGCGGCGGTCGTCTTCGCGATCAGCCTGCCGGTGCGCCCCGCCGGCCTCGAAACGCAGTTCGACCCGGTCCACAACGTGCGCTTCGCGGTCGACCAGGCGCGCACGCTGTTCAGCCCCGCCCGCCGTGACACGCTGATCGAATTCGGCCACGCCGCGATGGAAGCCGAGTACGGGCTCGCGCCGCGGGGGCTGGCGGCGGTCGGCCGTCACACGGTGGCGGTCGAACCGTGGGAGATCGGCGCCGCCTGGGCCTACCGACTCGACTGGCAGCCGCTGCCGGTGTTCCAGAACTACAGCGCCTACACGCCGGGGCTCGACCGCCTGAACGCCGAAGCGGTCGAAGACCCCGACGGCCCCGAACGCCTCCTCCGTCATAACCCCCTCGTGGTGCAGCCGGAATTCCCGACCGCCGACGTCGACAACCGCTTCGGCGGCTGGGACCCGCCCGAGCAGGCGCGCGCCGTGCTCTGCAACTTCGCGCCGCTGTGGGAAGACGAACGCTGGCAGGTGCTCGGCCGGGTGCCGGACCGCTGCGGCCCCGAACGGGAGCTCGAATCGGTGGGCGCGGCGGCGGGCGAAGCGGTGGACGTGCCGGCGCCCGGCCCCGGCGAAGTCGTCTTCGCGCGCGTGCACGGCGCCGGCGTCTCCGGCCTCGAACGCGTCCAGGACTTCCTCTTCCACGCCGCCTCCCGGCACGCCGTGGTCAACGGCCAGACGCGCTACCGCCTCGTCCCCGAAACGGCGGGCGACGGCCTGCTGCTGCGCGCCGCTCCCGGCGTCGTCCGGCCGGGCCCGTTCGACCCGGTGCCGGAAGCGCGGACGCTCGCCGTGGAAGGCGGCGCCGACCACGTCACCTACGACTTCTACGCCATGCGCGTTCGCACTTTGCCGCGCATACCGCGGCAAAGTGCGAACGCAACCGGGTAGGGCGGTCGGATGAGGGAGGAACGCAGCCATCCCGTCGCGATCGTGGTCCTGCTCGTCCTCGCGGCGCTGGCCGGCGCCGTCGCGATCGGCTCGATCTGGGCCAACCAGCAGCTGCTCTCGACCAGCAGCTGGGTCTCGGTGAGCGGGCGGCTGCTGGAAAGCAAGGACGTCCGCCACCGCGTCGCCCAGTTCCTCGGCGAAGAACTCGTGAACGACACCGAAGCGCAGCTGAACGCCGCGGGCCAGGAAGAAGCCGCCGCGGTGGTGGTGCCGCGGTTGCGCGCGCAGCAGACCCAGCTCGCCGAACGGGTGATGAAGACGAAGCGCTTCAAGGCGATCTGGCGCCACGCCAACCGGGCCGGCCACCGGGCGCTCGTGCGCGTCCTCGACGAAGAAGGCGACGCGGCCGAAGCGGGCGCGGTGGTCGTCAACCTGACCCCGGCGCTGCGCCAGCTCGCCGACGTGCTCGAAGAAGAAGGGCTGGCGGAAGAACTCGGGGTGGCGGACCTCGCCGGGCTCGTCGAACCGGGCGCGGCGCGGATCAAGGTGCTGGAAGCCGCGGAGCTACAACGAGCGCAGGACGCCGTGCGCGTGATCCGCCACCTGACCGCGCCGGCGGTGATCGTGACGCTCGCGCTCTACGCCGTCGCCCTCATACTCGGCCGCCGCCGGCTCGGGCGCACGCTGGTCGGCGTCGGACTCGCGTTCGCCGCGACCGGCGCCTTGGCGCTGCTCGCCCGCGCCCTCGCCGGCCAGGCGATCGTCGACGACCTGCTCGGCACCGACCGCGATCGCGAAGCGGCCGAGGCAGCGTGGCGCATCGCCACCTCGAAGATCGCCGACCTGGCGGGCATCGCGATCGGCCTCGGCGCGGTCGTCGTCCTGCTCGTCGCCGCGGTCGCGGTCTTCCGCAAGGCGGCGGAGCGGCGGGCGGTGGTCGAGTGAGCTTCGGCGGCATCGAGGCGGGCGGGACGCACTGGAACTGCGCGATCGGCGCCGGCGGCGCCCAGCCGGCGCGCGTGGCGACGTTCCCGACCACGACGCCGGCGGAGACGATCGCCCGCGCGGTCGAGTTCTTCGCCGCCGAGCCTGAGCTGGAGGCGCTCGGCGTCGGCCTCTTCGGCCCGGTCGAGGTGCGCCGCGACTCGCCCCGCTGGGGGACGATCCTGACGACGCCGAAGCCGGGCTGGGAAGGCACCGACGTGGCGGGCGCGCTCGCCGCCGCGCTCAAGGTGCCGATCGCCCTCGACACCGACGTCAACGCCGCCGCGCTCGGCGAGTGGCGCCACGGCGCGGCGCGGGGCCTCGAGACCTTCGTCTACGTCACCGTCGGCACCGGGATCGGCGGCGGCGTGTTCGCCAACGGGCGCCCGGTCCACGGCCTGCTGCACCCCGAGGTCGGCCACATGATGGTCCCCCACGACCGCACCCGCGACCCCTTCGCGGGCTCCTGTCCCTTCCACGGCGACTGCCTCGAGGGCCTCGCCTCGGGGACCGCGATGCGCGCGCGCTGGGGCCGGCCGGGAGAGGAGGTGACCGACCCCGAGGCCTGGGAGCTGGAGGCGGAGTACCTGGCCCTCGGCCTCGCCAACGTCGTCCTCGTCCTCGCCGCCGAACGGATCGTCCTCGGCGGCGGCGTCGGCCGCGCCCCGGGCCTGATCGAGCGCGTCCGCGCCCGCCTGCCCGAGGTCCTCGCCGGCTACGTCGACGCCGACCCGTTGCGAGACATGGCCACCTACCTGGTCCCCCCGGCCCTCGGCCCCCACAGCGGCGTCATCGGCGCCCTAGAGCTCGCACGTTCCTGTCGACGGGCCGAAAACCGGACTATCTGACAGGTTTTCGGCCCGTCGACACCGGGGGTGTGTCGGCTTTGGGACTTGATTCGCCGCGGCCGCGGAGGGCGGTGATGGTGAGGCTCACCGCCAGCTTCGCGGCGATGCCCGCGTAGACCGCCGCGTTCAGGAGGGGGTTCGCGGCCGGGGCGTCGAAGCGGCGGTAGAAGCGGCCCATCCCGCGGTGGAAGGCGATCTCCTGCCTCGGCGCCCGGCGCCGCGCGCTCGACCCGCCCTTCACGTGAAGGGCCACCGCGCCGGGCTCGTAGAAGACCTTCCAGCCCGCGTCCCAGAAGCGGTGGCACCAGTCGAGGTCCTCCATGTAGAGCCAGTAGCCCTCGTCGAGCAGGCCCACCGCCGCGACCGCCTCCGCCCGGCAGAGCATGAAGGCGCCGTTGACCGCGTCGACCTCGCCCGGCTCGTCCTCGCCCAGGTGCGTCGCCCGGTACTGGGAGAGCGAGGCGCCCGCGCCCTCGCCGCGGCCGATCCCGGTGAAGTGGGCGAGCGCTGCCAGCGGCGTCGGGAAGGAGCGCTTCGCGGCGTGGTCGAGCTCGCCGTCCTCGCGCACCAGCTTCGCCCCGACCATGCCGATCGCCGGATCGGCCGCGAGCCGCGCCAGGCAGGTGTCGAGCGTCCCCTCGTAGACCTCGGTGTCGGGATTGAGCAGCAGCACCGCCTCCGCGCGGCTCTCCCGCAGCACCAGGTTGTTCGCCGCCGAGAACCCGATGTTGCCGCGCCGCTCCAACCGAAACTCCGGAAACTCCCGCTCGACCATGTCCGGCGTCCCGTCGGGACTTCCGCTGTCGACCACTGTCACCCGCATCGTCGCCGTCCGCGGCGGGTGCGCCCGCAGGCTCGCCAGGCACCGCCGCAAGAGCCCTTCGGCGCCGTGGCTGACGATCACGACCTCGAGGTCGACCGCGGAATCCCCAGTTGGCATCGTCGAGACGCTAAAGGTTTGTGAGAGGGGATTCAGACAGGGGTCGCAGCGGCTTGTACCCCGGAGCTTCGATGCTTCGGGCGCCAGCTTGCGAGGGTTCCGCGCGAAGGGGTTGAGCGAGACCCCTGTCTGAATCCCCTCCCGGCAAGCCCCGTCGATCCCGCCGCGAGCCCTAATAAGCCCCTTCGCCGCGCATGATCGCCCGCGGCGTCCGCATCAGGATCTGCACGTCGGTCAACAGCGAGAGGTTGTCGAGATAGTCGCGCTCCATCGCCAGGCGCTCCTCGAAGGTGAGGTCGCCGCGGCCGTAGACCTGCATCGGCCCGGTCAGGCCGGGCTTGATCGCGAGGCGGCCGCGCTGGCGCTCGTCGTAGAGGGCGACGACCGCCTCCTCCTCGGGCCGCGGCCCGACCAGCGACATCTCCCCGCGCAGGACGTTGAAGAGCTGCGGCAGCTCGTCGATCGAGGTCCGCCGCAGGTACTTGCCGACGCGCGTCACGCGCGGGTCGTCGGGGATCTTGAAGGCGGGCTCGGTGAGCTTCGAGAGGTCGATCAGCTCGCCCAGCCGCTCCTCGGCGTCGGCGACCATCGTGCGGAACTTCAGCATCGTGAAGGGCACGCCGTCCTTGCCCGCGCGCCTCTGGCGGAAGAAGACGGGGCGGCCGGAGTCGACCAGCGTCGCGATCGCCGCGCCGAGCAGCAGGGGGGAGAGCACGACCAGCAGGAGGCCGGAGACGAGGACGTCCATCGCCCGCTTCATCGCCTGCGTGGAGCGCGGCGGGTCGGAGAAGCGGAAGTCGAGCACCGGCAGCTCGGCGAGGCGGTTCAGCTCGATCCCCGGCCCGAGCAGGCCGTAGTGCTGGGGCAGGAAGGTGAGCGCCAGGCCGGCCCGCTTGCACTCCTCGATCAGCCGCTCGGCGGCGACCTCCGACATCTGCCCTTCGGTGACGACGACGCGCTCGATCCCGGTCACCTCGGCGACCTCGGCGATGTCGGCGACGCGGCCGAGCCGCGGCAGCTCGGCCGAGTCCTCCTCGCGCGAGGCGGAGAGGTAACCGACCAGGTGCAGGCGCGTCTCCGGGTGGGTGACGACCCGGCGGGCGACGGTGTCGACCGTGGCCGGGGGGCCGATGACCAGGCCCAGCGCCACCGGCGTCGCCCGGTGCCAGACCCAGCGCAGGATCCCGCGCGCGACGAAGCTGCCGAGCAGGGTGCCGATGCCGAGCGCGATCGCGCTCTTCGGCGAGAGCGGGCCGACCGGGCTGATCGCCAGCAGGCCGTCGAGGACCAGCGTCCCCAGCACGGTCGCCGAGACCAGCGAGGGCACCTCGTCGAGGGTCGAGTGGCGGATCCGCCGGTGGTCGTGGTCGTAGAGCCCGTGGAGCTTGACCACGAAGATCCAGCTGGGGCTGAAGAGGATCGCCCAGAAGAGGTCGGCGACGTCGGTCGAGGAGGTCGCCGCGGTGACGACCAGGAGCGACGCGATCAGCGCCGTCCAGTCGCCCAGCGCCAGCAGCCGCCGCAGCAGCGCGCCGCGCCGGCGCGAGCCCTCCGGCCCGCTCAGCCCGAGCCGGTCCGCCGCCCGATACGGGATCGCGGTCGCGCGCCGGACCGGCGCCTCGGCGGCGCGGCGTTCGGCGGCGATCTTCTCGGTGTCTGGCGTTCGGGTCATCCGCAACCTTCAAACCCTTCGGTGAGGCAAGTTTCGAGCGGGTTGAGGCGTTTTGCCTCGTTCAGGTCGTTCTGGGCGGCTTCGTTCTGCCCTGCCTGGTGCTCCGCTTTCGCCCGCAGGTAGTAGAGCGTCCAGTTGTGGTCCTCGCGGTCGATCGCCTGGCCGAAGCGTTCGATCGCGCCCTGGTAATCCCCCTGCGCCTGCGCCAGCAGGCCGAGCTGCAGGTACGGCGTCGCCGCCCAGGGCTCGATCGAGCGCGCCGTGTCGGCGTGGTTGACGGCGCTTTCGAATTCGGCGGGCTTGGCCTGCGCCGCGGCGGTCGACTGATTGATCTCGTGATCGACCAGGAGGGGACCGGTGAGCGCGAGCATGGTCAACCAGGCTATGGCCAAACCGGCGATCGTGAGGCCAAAGCGGCGGCTTTCGGCGTCGGTCTCCACCTCGACCCCTTCGCGCGCCCGCACCGCGGCGCGCGCCCGCCAGAGCTGCCCGCAGCGGGCCGCGACGAGGATCCCGGTCGCCATGAAGAAGACCGAGCCGATCACCGCCAGCTGCCAGAACCAGTCGTAGGCGACGCCGACGGCGAAGGCGATGCCGACGCCGAGGAGGATCGCGTAGAGCTCGCGCTCGCGCCCGCCGGCGGCGCGCCAGGCGGTGAAGCCGGTCCAGAGCAGGAAGAGGACGAGTCCCAGGACGAGCAGGCCGCCGACGATCCCCAGCTCGCTGAGCGCCTGCAGGTAGACCGAGTGCGCCTGCGTGTTCGTCATGTCCAGCGTGCGGAGCTGGTCCCAGGAGAACTGGTAGGTGCCCGCGCCGTGGCCGAGGACCGGCTTTTCGCCGAAGGCTTCGAGGGCGACGTCCCAGAACTGGCTGCGGCCGCGGCTGGAGACTTCCGAGAGGCCGGAGGGGGTGCCGAGGTCGGAGCTCGTGAACTTGTCCCAGGCGCTCTCGCCGTAGAGGATCCCGGCGATGATCACGACGACGAGGCCGACCAGGGCGATCCCGCCCAGCACGCGGCGGTCGCGGGAGACCGCCAGCGCCCGCCCGACCGCGGGCCGGTCGCGCTCCTCGAGCCGGCGCAGCCACCGGTAGGCGAGCAGCGTCACCGCGATCCCGATCAGCAGGACGAGGCCCGCTTTCAGCCCCTCGCCGACGATCCCGGGGAAGTTCCAGTTGTTGGAGAGGTTCTGGAAGTGGTGGCTGGCGAAGACCGCCGGCAGGGTCAGCACGGCGGCGATCAAGAGCGTCGCCAGGTACCAGAGGCGGTCGCGGGAGAGGACGACCAGGGTCCCCGCGGCGAGGATCAGGGTCAGCACACCCCCCCTCGAATGGGTGAAATAGAGGGCGAGCAGGACGGCGGGCAGGGCGCCGACCGAGAACCAGCGCAGGGCGCGGCTCAGCGAGCGGCGGCTCATCCAGACGCAGAGCGCGGCGGCGAAGGAGAAGAGGATCGCGTCGCCGTTCCAGTAGCCGAGGGGGTATTGGAGCCGCGACCCCCGCGTTTCGTCGAAGGAAAGGTCGAATACGTGGGGAAGGAGGCGGCTCGCCAGGGCCAATATCGCCAGCAAGGTCAAGGCGATCGCGATGCCTTCACCGAAACGTTGGCGCCTTTGGTTGGTTTGGGCCAGGAGGAACGCGGCAAGGAATACGCCGAGGTACATGAGGACGCGATCCGCCTCGGTGACGCTCAACTCGACAGAACCGGACCAGAGAGATGAGATTGCAGACCAGATTGCAAGACCCAGCAGCAGCCCCGAAGCCCAGTAGAACGGCTTCGCCAGGAGCGCCCGGCCCGCCACGCCGAGGACCAGCAGGCCCACCACGAGCAGCCAGACGATCAATCCGGCGATATGTCGGGAGCTCAGCGAGAAGCCCCCGCCGGTCAGCGCCAGAGCCCCGATCAGGACGATCGGACCGAGGAACGCCGACGATTCCTCTAACCTCCCGCGGAATGCCAGGTGCCCCCCGCCGCCAGGCCCATAGCTGGGCCCGCTCCTTCTTCTTGCTTCCGTCAGTGCTTGCTCTGCTGGCATTGGCTCTATTTCCCGTGAGCGCTTACGCGGGGAACGCGGGCGAAACCGTCTACGAAACCGAAGTCCCGACGATCGAAAGTCAACCTTCGGCCGGCGGGAACGCGGGTAAGGCGCCTAACCATCACAGCACCCCTAACACGGGCAAGGGCGAAACGGCTCAGGCGACCGGCTCCAAAGCTGGGAACGGCGGCAACGCGGAAGAAGGGGCCGGGGCTGGGAATCATAAGAAGGAAGGCACTTCTTCGAAGGAAGAAGAAGGCAATCCTGCCACGGGTGTCGGTGGCAACGGCAACAAGCCGAACGGCGGCGGCGGCGGTCAGTCCGAAAGTGGCCTCAGCGGCAACGAGCCGGTCGCCCATTCCAGCGCCGGCATCAGTCCTTCGAGCAGCAGCGGCGGCTCTTCACCGGTCGTGCCGATCCTGATCGCGGTCGTGGTACTCGCGGCGATCTCGATCGGCGTGGTGCTCTACCGCCAGCGTAAGTCGAGCCAGGGTGGCTCCGACGGACGCGTCTCCTCGTCCAACGCGAGCTAGTCCACAACCTCATGGAGGGATCGATGCTTACTGCCAGCAGGAAGGCGCGCGCCCTGACGGCCGCGTTGGCCGTCGTCCTCGCGCTCGGCGTCTTCGCCGCGAGCGCCGCGGCCGTGCCCGCCAAGTTCTTCGGCGTGGTGCCCCAGTCCAACCTCAGCCAGGAACAGTTCAACACCCTGAAGCAGGGCGGGGTGAAAGAGATGCGCGTGGCGATGATCTGGGGCGGCATGCAGCCGACCCGCGGCATCGCGCCGCAGTGGGGTGAATTCGACGCGCAGGTCGAACGCGCCGCGAAGAGCGGCATCGAACTGCTGCCGTTCATCGTCGGCACGCCGAGCTGGGTGGTGCCGAGCGTGAACGTGCCCGGCGCGCCCGGCGCCAAGGCCCCCGCCCGCCTGCCGGTGGCCGGCAAGGCCGGCCAGGCCTGGTCGACCTTCCTGAAAGCCGCGGTCGCCCGTTATGGGACGAACGGCAGCTTCTGGAGCGAAAACCCGACCGTCCCGGTGCGGCCGATCAAGGCCTGGCAGATCTGGAACGAGCCGAACTTCAAGTACTTCGTCGCCCACCCGAACCCGGCCGAATACGGGAAGCTGGTGAAGCTCTCCTCGGCGGCGATCAAGACCACCGACCCGACCGCGCAGGTCATCCTCGGCGGCCTCTTCGCGAAGCCGGCCGGCGCGCGGTACCTGAAGGGCAAGAAGGTCATCCACGCGACCAGCCCCAACTACTTCGGCTCCTACTTCCTCGAACAGATGTACAAGACGAACCCGGGGATCAAGTCCCGCTTCCAGGGCGTCGCCCTGCATCCCTACGTGGCGCGCTACCGGCAGCTGCCGCAGGAGATCGAAGAACTCCGCGGCGTCATGACCCGTCAGGGCGACGCGGCCAAGGCCCTCTGGGTGACCGAGCTCGGCTGGAGCTCCGAACCGCCGCAGGGCCCGTCCAACGTGTTCGCGGTCGGCACCTCCGGCCAGGCGCGCGAACTCAAGGGCGCCTTCACGCTGCTGAAAGCCGACGCGGCGAAATTCCGCCTCAAGCGCGTCTACTGGTTCTCGGTCGACGACGCCGCGGAAACCTGCAATTTCTGCAACGGCTCCGGCCTGTTCAAGAAGGGCTTCGTGCCGAAGAAGTCCTGGACCGAATTCACGAAGTTCACCGGCGGCACCCCGTAGATCGCTGATTCCTCGCTGGGGGTCCAGGTGGTCCTGGGCTCCTCATGGGGGTCCTGGCAGGCTGTGACCCCCATGAGGAGCCCAGGACGTGAGGCGTCCGTGGGAGAGGCGTCACAGGGACGTCGCGAAGTCGGACTTACGTGACGATCGTGTCGGGGAGCTTCCACACCTCGGCCGGATCCGTGACGAGGATGCCCGGAACGTCACACTTTCCGGCCCTCAGAGGACCTTTCCGGGCCTGATTCGAGGGCCCGATAACGCGCTGCGTACTTTGACCTTGCTATAGCACGGTCAATCCACGCAGCGCGTAGGTCGGTGTTGCACAACACGGGAGGAAGACCGGAGTTCTCGACATCTCCGTGACGAGGTCTGACTCCCGTCACGGATCCGTGCCACTCCCGACGCACTCTCGTCGCCCTCCCGCCGGTGTCCCTCCACACCTTCCGCACACCCGCCCCTCTCGCCACGGCCACAGCCTGCCCGGGCCGTGGCGAGAGGGGCGGGTCCCTACCCGGGCGACAGCTTGCGGGCCCCCATCCCTACCAGGGTCCGCAGCAGCCCCGCGCGGGTAGGTGCGTAAGATCGATGGGTTGGCGACCAAGTCGAAACAACGCACCGAGACTGACCCGCTGGCCCCGTTCTCGGCGGCCACGCGGCGCTGGTTCGAAGCCTCCTTCGAGGGCCCGACCGCTGCCCAGGCGGGCGGCTGGGAGGCGATCTCGGGGGGCGACAACGCGCTGATCTGCGCCCCCACCGGCTCGGGCAAGACGCTCGCGTCCTTCCTCTGGGGGATCGACAAGCTGGCGCGGGAGCCGGGGCTCGGCACCGGCGTCAAGATCGTCTACATCTCGCCGCTGAAAGCGCTCTCCTACGACATCGAGCGCAACCTCCGCGCCCCGCTGCGCGGCATCGGCGCCGACATCGCGGTCGGCCTGCGCACCGGCGACACCTCGCAGAAAGACCGCCGGGCGATGGCCAAGACGCCGCCCGACATCCTCATCACCACCCCCGAGTCGCTCTACCTGATGATGAGCTCCGCGGTGCGGGAGATCCTCACCGGCGTCGAGGCCGTGATCGTCGACGAGATCCACGCGGTCGCGCAGACCAAGCGGGGGAGCCACTTGGCGCTGACCCTGGAGCGCCTCGACCACATGGTTCGCACCGCGGGCGAGCGCGAGGAGGGCCCGCAGCGCATCGGCCTCTCCGCCACGCAGCGGCCGTTGGAGCGGATCGCCCAGTTCCTCGTCGGGCCCAAGCGCGAGTGCAAGATCGTCGACGCGGGGACGCGGAAAGACCTCGACCTGGAGATCGTCGTGCCGGTCGAGGACATGGCCGACCCGGGCGCGCCCGCCTATCCGTCGGAGGACGGCAACGCGCAGCCCTCGGAAATCGAGCCGAGCGCCCACGTGCGCTCGATCTGGCCGGCGATCTACCCGGAGCTGCTGCGCCTGGTCCAGGAGCACACCTCGACGATCATCTTCGTCAACAACCGGCGCGCCGCCGAGCGGCTGGCGAAGCGGCTGAACGAGTTGGCCAACGGCGAAGGGGAGCAGGAGCTGCCCGCGACCGAGCACGGCGGCCACGACGAGGCGACGAAGAAGCGCCACGAGGACACCGGCGAGCTGCTGGAGCAGGTCGAGATCGCCCGCGCCCACCACGGGTCGCTGTCGCACGAGGAGCGGACGCTGGTGGAGGAGATGCTGAAGTCCGGCGAACTTCCGTGCCTGGTCGCCACCTCCTCGCTGGAGCTCGGCATCGACATGGGGGCGGTCGACCTCGTCATCCAGGTCGAGTCGCCGAAGTCGGTCACGCGTGGCCTACAACGGATCGGCCGCGCCGGGCATGGCATCGGCGAGACCTCCAAAGGCCGGATCTTCCCCAAATACCGCGGTGACCTGCTCGAGTGCGCGGTGGTCGCGCGGCGCATGCGCGAGGGGGAGATCGAGGAGACGACGATCCCGCAGAACCCGCTCGACGTGCTCGCCCAGCACCTGGTCTCGATGGCGGCGCTCGACGAGTGGCGGGTCGACGACGTCGAGGCGGTCGTCACCGCGACCCAGTCCTTCCACGACCTCTCGCGCGAGCAGCTGGAGAACGTGCTCGACATGCTCGACGGCCGCTATCCGTCGGACCGCTTCGCCGAGCTGCGCCCGCGGATCGTCTGGGACCGGATGGAGGGGACGATCCACGGCCGCAAAGGCTCCCGCCAGCTGGTCGTCACCAACGCCGGCACGATCCCCGACCGCGGCCTCTACGGCGTCCATCTGCCGGACGGCCGGCGGGTCGGCGAGCTCGACGAGGAGATGGTCTACGAGGCGCGGGCCGGGCAGACGTTCCTGCTCGGCGCCTCGACCTGGCGGATCGAGGAAATCACCCGCGACCGGGTGATCGTCACGCCCGCCCCCGGGGCGCCCGGAGCGGTGCCGTTCTGGCGCGGGGACGGGGTGGGACGCCCGGCGGAGCTCGGCCGCGCGATCGGCGCCTTCGCCCGCGAGGCGGTCGCGCGCGAGCCCGGCGACCTGGCGAAGGAGTACGACCTCGACGCCCGCGCCGCGAACAACCTCGTCACCTACCTGCGCGAACAGCAGGACGCGACCCGCGTCGTCCCCTCCGACCAGACGATCGTGGTCGAGCGCTTCCGCGACGAGATCGGCGACTGGCGCCTCTGCATCCTCTCCCCGTACGGCGGGCGCGTGCACGCCGCGTGGGGGCTCGCGCTCGCGGCGAAAATCCGGGGCGAGCGCGATCTCGAGGCCGACGCGATCTGGTCCGACGACGGCATCGTCATCCACCTGCCCGACGCCGACGAGCCGCCGCCCGCCGACCTGGTGCTGGTCGACCCCCAGGAGCTCGAAGACCTCGTCGTCGGCGAGCTCTCCGGCTCGGCACTCTTCGGCGCGCGTTTCCGCGAGAACGCGTCACGATCACTGCTGATCCCGCGCGCCTACCCGGGCAAACGCACGCCGCTCTGGCAGCAGCGCCTGAAGTCACAGTCCCTGCTCGAAGTCGCGCGTGATTTTCCCCGCTTCCCGGTCGTGCTGGAGACGTACCGCGAGTGCCTGCAGGACGTGCTCGACCTGCCCGCGCTGGTCGACATCCTCGAAAAGCTGCACGCGCGCTCGCTCTCGCTGGTCGAGGTGGAGACGCCGACCGCTTCGCCGTTCGCCTCCTCGCTCCTCTTCGACTACGTCGCCACCTACATGTACGAGGGGGACACGCCGAACGCCGAGCGGCGTGCGGCGGCGCTGGCGCTCGACCGTGATCTGCTGCGCGAGCTGCTGGGCCAGGAGGAGCTGCGCGAACTGATCGACCCGGAGGCGCTGGAGGAGGTCGAAGCCCAGCTCCAGCACCGCACCGAGGCGGGGCAGGCCGGCGACCGCGACGCGCTCCAGCAGCTGCTCCGCAACATCGGCGACCTGACCACCGCGGAGGCGGCCGAGCGGGTGTCGGCGGGGTACTCGGCCGAGTCGATGCTGCAGAAGCTGGCCGGGGAGCGGCGGATCGCGCAGGTGCGGATCGCCGGCGAGGAGCGCTGGATCGCGAGCGAGGACGCCGGGCTCTACCGCGACGCGCTCGGCGTGCCGCCGCCGCCCGGGCTGCCGGAGACCTTCCTCGCCGACCACCCCGACGCGATGCGCGCGCTGGTCCGCCGCTACGCCCGCACCCACGGCCCGTTCCCGACCGGGCAGCTGTCCCAGCGCTACGGCGTCGACCCCGGCCCGGCGCTGCGCGAGCTGGAGGGCGAAGGGGCGCTGGTGCGCGGCGAGCTCCTCCCCGGCGGCACCGAGCGCGAGTGGTGCGACTCCGACGTCCTGCGGCGGGTGCGGCGCGCCTCGCTGGCGCGGCTGCGCAAGGAGGTCGAGGCGGCCGACCGCACCGAGCTCGCCCGCTTCCTGCCGAGCTGGCAGAACGTCGACGCCTTCCGCCCGGCGGGCGCCGGCCCCGACCGCCTGCGCGAGGCGCTGGTGCCGTTGCAGGGCGTCGCGCTCACGCCGAAGGTCTGGGAGACCGACGTGCTGCCGCGCCGGCTCGGCGCCTACTCGCAGAACTGGCTCGACCAGCTCTGCACCAGCGGCGAGCTGATCTGGATCGGGGCCGGATCGCTGGGGCGCAGCGACGGCCGCGTCGCGCTCTACTTCCGCGAGGACGTCCGCCTCGCCGGGCCGCCGCCCGCCAACGGCAAGCTGGAGGTCCCGCAGGGTGAGGTCCACGACGCGATCCGCGAGCGGCTCGCCGCCGGGCCGTCCTTCTGGCTCGACCTCGTCGCCGACATCGACCATCCCTCCGAGGACCTCCACAACGCGCTCTGGGATCTCGCCTGGGGAGGCGAGGTGACCAACGACGCCTTCGCGCCGCTGCGGGCGCCGCGCCTGCGCGCCGTGCCGCAGACCGAACGGGCGGGGCGCCGCTTCGCCCGCCGCCGCTCGACCGCGGGCGCCGCGGTGCAGGGACGGTGGTCGCTGACCGCGCCGATCTTCGCCGGCGCGCCGGGGCCGGGCGCCCGCCTGCGCGCCCAGGCGGAGCTGATGATGGAGCGCTACGGGATCGTCACCCGGGAGACGGTGCTGGCCGAGGGGGTCCCCGGCGGCTTCTCGACCCTCTACTCGGAGCTCGGCAACCTCGAGCTGCTGGGGACGGCGCGACGCGGCTACTTCGTCGAGGGCCTCGGCGGCGCCCAGTTCGCGCTGCCGGGCGCGGTCGAGCGCCTGCGGTCCCTGCCCGAAGCCCAGGGCGATTACCTGGTGCTGGCGGCGACCGACCCGGCCAACCCCTACGGCGCGTCCCTGCCCTGGCCGAAGCTCGAGGGCGGCCGGCGCCCCGGCCGCACCCCCGGCGCCTACCTGCTCCTCCGCGACGGCGAGCCCGAGGTCTTCGTCGAGCGCGGCGGCCGCGGCCTGTTGCGCCTGCGCGAGATGGGCGAAGGGGAGCTCGGCGACGCGATGCAGGCGCTCGCCGACGCCGTCACCGCCGGCCAGCTCCCCAAACTGGCGATCGAGAAGCTCGACGGCGAGGCGGTGATCGGCTCCGGCCACGAGGAGGCCCTGATCGGCGCCGGCTTCAGCCGCGGCCCCCGCAAACTGACGGCCACCCCCGCATGACCCCGCCCCACCCCCGGTCGAGTTCGCACTTCTCCGCGCATATCGCGGATTACTGCGAACTCGACACCCGCCGATCGGGCTTTGTGTCCGCTTCGCAACAACCTTGCGACGACCCGTTGCCATAATCGATACGGGTGCCTGAGACCACGAAGCAGACCGCGGTCGAGCTGCTGAGGAGCGTGCCGCTCTTCGCGGACCTCGAGGAAGGAGAGCTAGAACGCTTCTCCCAGGTCGCCGTGCCCCGATCCTTCCCCGCCGGCACGCGCGTCTTCCACGAGGGCGACAGCTCCGACGCCTGCTACATCGTCAGCGAAGGCAGCTTCCGCGTCACCCGCGAACATTCGGACGGACGGGCGATCACGCTGGCGACGCTCGGGCCGGGGGAGATCTTCGGCGAGCTGGCGATGCTCGACGGCGACACCCGCTCCGCCTCGGCCGAGTCGATCACCGACGGGACCCTGCTGGCGCTGCCCGCCAACGACGTCCGCAGCCTCCTCGCCCGCAATCCCGAGATCGCGCTGAAGCTGGTCGCCGGCCTCGTGCGCCGCCTGCGCGCCGCCAACATGCGCCTATCGCGCCAGTCCTTCCAGACGGTGCCGAGCCGCGTCGCCGGGATCCTCGCCCAGCTCTCGCGCGAGGGCCAGGAGAACAAGGACGGCGAGGGCGATGGCGAGATGCAGGAAGTCACGATCCGCATGAACCAGACCGACCTCGCCCAGCTCGCGGGCACCTCGCGCGAGTCGGTCAGCCGCTTCCTGGCGGAGCTCGAGCGCGCCGGCGTCGTCCGCTCCGGCCGCGGCCGCGTCACCGTGCTGCAGCCGAACAAACTGCGCAACTACATCTACTAGCGCTGCGTCAGCGGGAGGGCGTCGACCCCGTCGATCCCGGCTGCTTCGGTGGCCCAGCCGAACAGGGTGGCGGCGACCGACTGGAAGACGCTCGGCGCGAACAAGAGCGCTGCCGCCACGAAGAGGAAGACGATCGGGGCGGCGATGGCTTCGGTGGGATTCCGCGACGCTTCGACCGCCCGCCCGATTTCCCCCGGCGTGACCCCGAGCACCCCGGCGAGCCGCGCCTGGACCGCCGGATCTTCGAGGTCGACCCCCGCGTCTGCCAGTCGATCCGCAAGCTGGCGCTCCAACTGCGTGCGCTGCCCGTCTGAGAGTCGATCGATTTCACGCGCAAGCTGTGACTCCTGGCCACCGTCCGCCGCGGCCACCCCGCCCGACCCGATCGGCCCCGCGAGCACGACCGCCATCAGGGCGAGCAAGGCCAAAGCCGAACGGTGCAGGCGCGTCATGCCCCGGTCATCGGCGGGCACCGGCCCGGGCTTGAGCGCGGTGAGTCGAACTGCCTACAGCGCGTCCGGGGCGTCGTGGCCGACCGCGAGGAGGATCCCGGCGAGGGCGAGGACCCCCGCGACGGTGAACTCCCAGGGGATCTGCGCCAGCAGGTAGACCGCGACGCCGATCAGGGCAAGGAGCGCGACGGCGCCGACGATGGTCCGAGCGGCCATGTGCCGACCATACCCCGCTTGGGAAACCGCGAACGCGGCGGGTAGCCTCCCCTGATGGACGACTACGTGGAGCCGGACTTCGCCGCGCGGCGGGCCGAGATGGTCGAGCACCAGCTGCGCGAGCGGGGGATCCGCGACGAGCGGGTGCTGGCGGCGATGGCCGAGGTGCCGCGGGAGCTCTTCGTGCCGGAGCGCCGCCGCGAGCTCGCTTACGCCGACGCGGCGCTGCCGATCGGCGCCGAGCAGACGATCTCCCAGCCCTGGATCGTCGCCGCGATCCTGCAGGCGCTGGAGCTGCGCGGCGACGAGGAGGTGCTGGAGATCGGCACCGGCTCCGGCTACTCGACCTGCCTGCTGGGCCGCCTCGCCAAGCACGTCGTGAGCGTCGAGCGCCACTCGAGCCTCGCCCGCGCCGCCGCCGAGGCCCTCCGCGCCTGCTCGACCGACAACGTCGAGCTGATGGTCGGCGATGGCAGCCGCGGCGTCCCCGACCGCGCCCCCTTCGACGCGATCGCCGTCCACGCCGCCGCCCCCGCGGCCCCGCCCGCGCTTATCGAGCAGCTCGCCGAGGGCGGCCGCATGGTCGTCCCGGTGGCGAGCGGCAAGGAAGAGATGCTGACCCTCCTGCGCCGCCGTGGGTCGGAGCTGGAGACGACCGCGATCGCCCCCTGTCGCTTCGTCCCCCTGATCGGCGCCGAGGGCTTCTAGACCCTCGGCCAGCTGTTCTTTATGGACCCCACAGGGCCATAAAGAACAGCTGGCGGGCAGGGACGGCCTAGGCTGGAGGCATGTTCGACGTGCGGGAGCCGGCGGTGCCGATCGTGCAGGCTCCGATGGCCGGTGGGATCTCGACGCCGGCGCTCGCGGCGGCGGTGTGCGGGGCGGGCGGGCTCGGCTTCCTGGCGGCCGGCTATCGCGAGCCGGAGGCGGTCGCCGCCGAGGTGGCCGAGCTGCGCTCGCTGACCGACCGGCCCTTCGGCCTGAACCTCTTCGCCCCCTCCGGCTCGCCCGCCGACCCGGCCGCGGTCGAGCGTTATGCGGCGCGGATCGCTCACGAGGGCGAGCTCGGGGAGCCGCGGTATGACGACGACCACTTCGAGGCGAAGCTCGCTCTCGCCGGCGAGCTGGCGGTTCCCGTCGTCTCGACCACCTTCGGCGCGCCCACCGCCGCCCAGGTCGAGCGGCTCCACGCCACGGGCTGCGCGGTCTGGGTGACGGTGACGACGCCGGCCGAGGCCGAACTCGCGCTCGCCGCCGGTCCCGACGCCCTTGTCCTGCAGGGCTTCGAGGCGGGCGGCCACCGCGGCGCCTTCGACGACCGCGCGTCCCAGGACCTTGGTCTGCTGACGCTGCTCCGCCTCGTCGCCGGGATCACGGACCTGCCGCTGATCGCCTCCGGCGGGATCTGCGACGGCGCCGGGATCGCGGCGGTCCTCACCGGCGGCGCCGCGGCGGCCCAGCTCGGCACCGCCTTCATGCTCTGCCCCGAGGCCGCCACGTCCCCCTCCCACCGCGCCGCGATCGAATCCGACGCCCCGACCGCCGTCACCCGCGCCTTCAGCGGCCGCCGCGCCCGCGGCATCGTCAACCGCTTCATGCGCGAGCACAGCGACGCCGCCCCGTCCGCCTACCCCGAGGTCCACCACCTGACCGCCCCGCTCCGCCGTGCGGCCCGCGAATCCGGCGACCCCGACCGCCTCCACCTCTGGGCCGGCCAATCCCACGCCAGCTCCCGCAGCCTCCCAGCCGCCACCCTCATCAAGGACCTCGCCGCCGAGGCCAACGCCGCCCTGTCCGCCGCAGGGGCCCGTAGCGCCCGTCGGGGGTGACCCCGAACGAACCTCCCCGCTGTTCGTGAGAGAGGGGTCGCCCCCGCCGGGCGCCCCGCCGGCACGAGCCCACCGCCGCCCGGTCCCCGCCGCCTGCCATAGACTCCCCTCCGCAAATGAGGGGCGGCATCTACGTTCTGAACTTCTACTCGGCGGTCTTCGCCGACCAGCTGAAGCGGGGTCGGAAGACGGCGACGATCCGGCTCGGCGACAAAAGCGCGAAGTACGAGCGTGGCCAACTCATCTGGATCACGATCGGCTTCCGTCACAGTCCGCGCGAGAAACTCTTCGCTGCGGTCATCGACGACGTCGAGGTGAAGCCGCTCACCGAGCTCTCGCGCCGCGACATCGAGCACGACAACCCCGAGTTCCGCCGCCTCGACGAGACCCGCCGCTTCCTCGAACAGATCTACAGCCGCCCGGTCGACGACGACGACCTGGTCACCGTCGTCCGCTTCTCGCAGATCGTCGAGCCGCCCCGCGCGCACCTCGGCAACGGGGAGACGCCGCACCACAACTGATGGCGGTGGGCAACTGATGCGGGGCTGCTGATGGGAGACGGGCCGCGCTATTCGTTCCTCACCACCTGGCTCCTCCGGTCCCCGCGCGAGCCGGTCTGGGACGCGATCTACGACGAGGCCGGCTGGCCGGAGTGGTGGCGCGGGGTGGAGGTCGCCGAAGAGCTGCGGCCGGGCGACGAGCACGGCGTCGGCACGAAGTCGCGCATGGTTTGGCGCAGTTTCCTGCCCTATCGGGTCGAATTCGAGGTGACCGCGACCAAGATCGAGCGCTTCTCGCTGATGGAGGGCCAGGCGGTCGGCGACCTCGAAGGCGTCGGGCGCTGGCGGCTCTACGAGCAGGACGGCGTCACCGCGGTCCTCTACGAGTGGGACGTGGCGACGACCAAGCCCTGGATGAACCGCCTGGCGCCGCTGCTGCGCCCGGTCTTCGAGTGGAACCACGACTGGGTGATGCGGCGCGGGGGCGAAGGGATCGCCGCGCGCCTCGGCTGCGAGCTGCTGGCGCTGGACTGAGGTCCGCGGCCCGATTCGGCACTCCTCGTCCCAGAGCGCCAGATTTTCACCCGGCCGGCGCCCCCGCGCTGCTATCTTTCCTGCCGTTGGCACTCTTGGCTAGAGAGTGCCAAGCCGGGACGAAGCGGCAAATGGCTTCAGAACGGCGTTTCCGCACTTCCCCCAGTAAATCCACCTACCGAATCACGGAGGTTCGCGAATGAATCTGAAGCCCCTCGGGGATCGGCTGATCGTGAAGCCGGTCGAGGAGGAGGAGACGACCGCCAGCGGCATCGTCCTTCCCGACACGGCTAAAGAGAAGCCGCAGAAGGGCAAGGTCGTCGCGGTCGGCGACGGCGCCATCAACGAGGACGGCAGCCGCCGCCCGCTCGACGTGGCGGAGGGGGACGAGGTCCTCTACTCCAAATACGGCGGCACCGAGGTCACCGTCGAGGGCGAGGACCTGCTCGTGCTCCGCGAGTCGGACGTGCTCGCCAAGGTCGGCTGAGGCCGCCAGGACTTAGACACACCAAGGAGGACTGAAAAGACATGGCTCACAAGGAGCTGAAGTACGCAGAGGACGCGAGGGGTGCCCTCCAGGCCGGCGTCGACGCCGTCGCCAACGCCGTCAAGGTGACCCTCGGCCCGAAAGGCCGCTACGTCGTGCTCGACAAAAAATTCGGCGCGCCGACGATCACCAACGACGGGGTGACGATCGCCCGCGAGGTCGAGGTCGAGGACGTCTTCGAGAACCAGGGCGCCCAGCTCGTCCGCGAGGTCGCCACGGCGACCAACGACGTCGCCGGTGACGGCACCACCACCGCCACCCTGCTGGCCCAGACGATCGTCCGCCAGGGCCTCAAGAACGTGGCCGCCGGCGCCAACCCGCTGGCCCTGCGCCGCGGCATCGAGAAGGCGGTCGAAGAGGTCGTCGACAACCTCCGCGACAAGCAGAGCAAAGAGGTCGCCGGCAAAGAGCAGATCGCTCGCGTCGCCGCCATCTCCGCCGGTGACGACGACATCGGCAACGTGATTGCCGACGCGATCGAGAAAGTCGGCAAAGACGGCGTCGTCAACGTCGAGGAGGGCCAGACCTTCGGCATGGAGCTGGAGTTCACCGAGGGGATGCAGTTCGACAAGGGCTACATCTCCCCGTACATGGTCACCGACCAGGACCGCATGGAGGCGGTGCTGGAGGACCCCTACGTCCTCATCGCGAACCAGAAAATCGGCTCCGTGCGGGACATCCTGCCGGTGCTCGAGCAGGTGATGCAGGGGGGCAAACCGCTCCTGATCGTCGCCGAGGACGTCGAGGGCGAGTGCCTCGCGACCCTGGTCGTGAACAAGCTCCGCGGCACCTTCACCGGTGTGGCCGTCAAAGCCCCGGGCTTCGGCGACCGCCGCAAGCGGATGCTCGAGGACATCGCGATCCTCACCGGCGGTGAGGTCATCACCGAGGAGATGGGCCTCAAACTGGAGAACACCCAGCTGGCCCAGCTCGGTCGCGCCCGTCGCGTCGTCGTCGCCAAAGACAACACGACGATCATCGACGGTGCCGGCGAGGGCGACGACATCAAAGGCCGGATCAAGCAGATCAAACAGGAGATCGAGAACACCGACTCCGACTTCGATCGGGAGAAGCTCCAGGAGCGCCTCGCGAAGCTGGCCGGCGGCGTCGCCGTGGTCAAGGTCGGCGCTGCCACCGAGACCGAGATGAAGGAGAAAAAGCACCGCGTCGAGGACGCGCTGCAGGCGACCCGCGCCGCGCTCGAGGAGGGCGTCGTGCCGGGTGGTGGCGTCGCGCTGCTGAACGCCCAGGCCGGTCTCGACCCCGAGACCCTCGACGACCCGGACGAGAAGACGGGCGCGCGGATCATCCACCGCTCGCTCGAGGAGCCGGTCCGTCAGATCGCCGAGAACTCCGGCGAGGAGGGCTCGGTCGTGGTCAACAAGGTGCGGGAGCTGAAGGCGGGAGAAGGCCTGAACGCGGCGACCGGTGAGTACGGCGACCTGATCAAGGCCGGCGTCATCGACCCGACCAAGGTGACCCGCTCGGCGCTCGAGAACGCCGCGTCGATCGCCAAGAACATCCTCGTGACCGAGGCGATCATCGCCGAGGCCCCGGAGGAAGGCGGCGGGGGCGGCATGCCCGGCGGCATGCCCGACATGGGCGGCATGATGTAACCAATCCCCTCAAGGGATCGAGCACGAAAGGGCCCGGCAAGCGCCGGGCCCTTTTTTGTGCCCAAGCGTCCCGAGACTTGGCACAACCTGCGCACCACAAGTGCGCATTTCCCCGCCATGGTGCACCCCATGTCCCAGCGCCCCAGGACCCCCGCTGTCGATGGGCCGAAAACCGGACAGGTAGGCAGGATTTCGGCCCATCGGCAACCGCTTGATGCAGAAGTGGGACGACTTGCCGTCGAACAGAACGGAGTCGTGACGCTTGGTCAGCTTGAAGAGCTTGGGCTCGCCAACGAGGCGATCGTCAAGCGGGTCAGCCGGGGACGACTTCATCGGATCCATCAGACGGTCTACTCGCTGACGCCGAAGTTGATGACGCAGCGCGGAAGGTTCATGGCGGCGGTGCTTGCCTGTGGTCCCGACGCTGTGCTCTCCCATCGTTCGGCCGCCTACCTATGGGGATTCGTTGACACCTGGGACGAGCCGATCGACGTGACCGCGCCCAACCGGCGCGGGCGCAGCCCTGATGGAGTCTCCGCGCACCGCGACGGATCGCTCCTGTCGATCGACAAGACGCTGCTGCACGGGATCCCGTGCAGCAGCGTCGCTCGCACCTTGGTCGACTACGCAGGCGTCGTCCCTGAGTGGGAACTGCGGAAGGCTGTATCCCAGGCCGAAGTGCTGGGCATCCTCGATCCTGCGGCGTTGCGATCCGTGCTGCATAGGTGTCGAGGTCGACGCGGTGTCGCCCGCCTCCGGTTGATCGCCGACACCCTTCACCCGCAGACTCGACGAACGCGTGGTGAGCTGGAGCGGTTCTTCCTCGCCATGTGCATCACCGCCGGATTGCCCCAGCCGGAGGTCAACGTCTGGCTTGACGTCCCTGGCGGCAAGCCCCTCCAAGCTGACTTCCTCTGGCGTCGCGCTCGACTGATTGTCGAAGCCGACAGCCGCGCGTTCCACGACACGGCCTCGGCCTTCGAGCACGATCGCAAGCGTGAGCAGCGCTTTCAGGCTGCCCACTGGCGAGTCACCCGCTGCACCTGGAAGCAGGTCGAACGAGAACCTCGACGCCTGGCGAGCACGATCCGGGCACTTCTCGACCAGGCGGGACCAGCGGAGTCCTTCACAATCTCGTGACACAGCCCTGCCGATGGGCCGAAAACCGGACTAATAGGCAGGTTTTCGGCCCATCGGCGGTCGGGGTCCCTACTTGGCCTTCTTCTTTTCCTTGGGCGGCAGTGGGGGGAGGAGGCCGGCGTTGTATTCGGCGTAGGAGATGAAGTTGGCGCGGCGGATCTTCTTGCGGTACCAGTTCGTCGTGCGGGGATAGAGGGCGAGTTCGTAGGTGTTGCCCGGCCCGAAGCCCTGGAAGTAGTTGAGCATCTGGACGCGCTTGTGGCGGACGATCCAGCTGATCAGCTGCTTGACGAATTTGGGTTCGTCGTTTTCCTGCACCGCCCACTCGGTGATCGCGACCGGCTTGCGCTTCCACTGCTTGCCTTCGTAGAAGTGGTTGAGGTCTTTCCAGACCGGATATTTGGCGTAGAAGTCGGTGCCGACCCAGTCGACCCATTTGCTCCCGGGCCAGTAGTTGCCGGGGAAGTTGCCTTTGACGCGGGGCGACCCGGCGGGCAGCGGGCTCCAGATGATGCTGACCGGGGCCATCGGCAGCGCTTCGGGGTTTTCGCCCTTGGTCCGGGCCAGCGGCGGCAGGCCGATTTCGGCGAGCTCCGCGTTGATCCCTTCGAGCGAGAGCCCGCCGCGGACGATCGCGACGATCCGCCGGAAGGCCATCTTGTACCAGAAGGCGCTGTGTTCGCCGCCCTTCAGCGTGCCGTCGCAGTTGACCCCCGACCAGGCGTTGAGACAACGGTTCGGCTCGCCCAGCGGCCGGATGTAGGCGGGCAGGTTGTGGGTGGCGAAGAAGTTGTTGAGCTGGAGCAGGTAATCGTCGCCGGCGCCGAGCGCGATCTGCTCGGGGGTGATGATCTCGGCCAGGTTCTGGTCGTCCTGGGTGGAGATCGCGAGGATCGGCCGGGTCTGCGTTTCGCGCCAGCGTTCGAAGGCCGAGTTCAGGTTGTTGCCCCAGGGATGGAACGTCTCCAGCAGCGCCGGGTGCTTGCCGATCAGTTCCGCGAAGGCGTTGAATTCTTCGGTCGAGCCGCGGTCGGAGACGCCGAGCAGGACTTCGGGCTTCGGCGGCACCAGGGACATCGCGGCGTTCGCCGGGGCGGCGAAGAGGAGGGCGATGGCGGTCGCGGCGAGGGCGAGCCAGAGGCGGGGAGACGCGGCGGCGCGCGGATGCGCGAGGACGGGGCGGGGACTTCTACGAGGTTGCAAGGACATCACCCATCCTTCGCGGCTCGACCCCGAGGGCCTGCGCGTCGGCCGTGCCGCGCGCCGTGGTCATCGCGACCTCCATCAGCTCGGCCTCCTCCCAGGTCGCGAAGACCGCCTCGCCGAAGATCGCCCGCAGGCCCACGAGGCTCGCCTTCACCGCGGGCAGCGGCACGTGGACGAGGTCGCGCGGGCGCCCGGCGATCCGGCTGACCAGGTCCGACATCTCGTCGTAGGTGAGGGTCTCCGGCCCGGCCAGCTCGTAGCGCGGCCGCAGCGCCTCGCCCGCCAGCGCCCCGACGACGCACTCGGCGACGTCCCGCGCCCAGATCGGCTGGAAGGCCGCCCGCCCCTCACCGGACACCGGCAGCACCGGCAGGAAGGAGAAGCGGCGCAGCAGGGTGATCCACGGATCCGAGTGGTCGTAGACGACCGAGGGCGCGAAGACCGACGTCTCCAGCGGCGAGGACTCGACCGCCTGCTCCGCTACCCACTTGGCGCGGAAGAAGCGGGTCCGCTGGGCCGCCCCCGCGTCGAGGGCGCTGAAGAAGACGAAGCGGCGCACCCCGGCCCGCTCGGCCGCCTGCAGGAGGCGCACCGTCGCCAGGCCGTTCAGCTCCTCGAGCCGCCGCGGCGGCTGGTCGCGGATCGTCGCCGCCAGGTGGACGACGGTGTCGACGCCGCGCAGCGACTGGCGCATGGTGTGGGGGTCGGCGAGCTCGCCGAGGTCCCCGAGCGCGATCTGCACGTCGACCCGCTGCGCCCCGAGCCGGCGCGGATCGCGGACCAGGCAGCGGACGTCCTCGCCGCGCTCCAGGAGCAGCGGGAGCAGCCGCGAGCCGATGCTGCCGGTCGCCCCGGTCAGCAGCAGCATGGAGTTCCCGCCTGTCGTCTGCCTGCCATCGCCGTACCGAAGCCTAGTGACGAGGCTTGCCGCTTCCCCCGCGGCGCGTGTCGGCGCCGCATATCCCTAAAATGTGCGCTCGCTCGTCGCAGGGGCCACCCGGCGCCTGGCGGCTTACGACGAAAACCACTCAGGAGACTTCGCAGATGAGCTACGTGATCGCCGAGCCGTGCATCGGCCAGAAGGACAACTCGTGCGTCGAGGTTTGCCCCGTCGACTGCATCCACCCGACGCCCGACGAGCCCGACTACGACTCGGTCGAGCAGCTCTTCATCGACCCGGACGAGTGCATCGACTGCGACGCCTGCGTCGAGGCCTGCCCGGTGGACGCCTGCTTCGCCGAGGACCAGCTTCCCGCCGAGTGGGCGAAATTCGCCGAGATCAACGCCAACTACTACAAGAAGGCTGCCTGATCTGACCCGCCCGCGGGCGCGCGACGCCCGCCTCGCGCCGGGCTGCGCCGGGCTGCAAAAAGGGCCGCCCGTGAGGGGCGGCCCTTTTCTTTGGGCGCTTTCGCGCTTCACCGGGCGATCCGCCTAGTAGCCGACCGGATGGCGGACGACGTAGCGGCCGCCCGCCGCCGCGGCGAGGGTCGGGTGCCAGCGGGGACCGGTCCCGCGGGTGTTGCCCGCCGTGTCGAACCGCAGCCCGGCGACGACCATGTAGGCGTGCCCGGCGTTGGCGTAGACCGTGATCCAGCGGCCCGGCCCGGCTTCGCCGAACGACTCGAAGGAGCCGGAGGTGAGCGGCATCGTCAGCAGGCGACCGCCGTGCAGCGCGTAGGAGACGGCGCCGGAGCAGTCGTAGCCCGCGTCCTGCCAGCGACCGTGCCCGCCGCCCCATATATAGGGGAGGGTGCGGATGCGGTTCGCCGCGGCGATGACACGCTTGACCACCGGCGGGGCGTTCACCGGGGCGACCGCGCGGGTGCCGACCAGGCGGGCCTTCCCGACCGGGCCGGTCTCGCCGGTTTCGAGTTCGCCGGATTCGGTTTCGACCGGGGTCTCGCCTTCGGTCGATTCGGGGATTTCAGACCCAAGGCCGGAGCTGCTGATCCCGCCTTGGACGATCTTCTTCGCCGAGGCCGGCGGCGCGGCGATCAAGGCCAGGCCGAGCGCGGCCAAGGCGGCCAGGGAGAGCGCTGCGATGAGACTGCGACGGGCGGCACCACTGACCACCCCGGGGGACGACTGCATCAACTAACTACCTCCTTCGAATGCCGGCGGAGTTAGCTGTCGGGCTGGCGCTGAAGGAGCCTACGCTCCCACCTCAGGCGGGTGGGTTCGCCCCAAAAACTTGGTTCCCCCGCTCCCGGCCCATCTGAGGCCGGGATTAGGCATTTATTTGTAAGCGCTAACGCGCGGGCGACAGCTTAGTTGCGGTCGCGGTCACGAGATTTAGGAATGCGCTACGCGCCGGGCCCGACCTGCACCACCGGCAGCGGCGTGCCGCCGATCGGGGGCGCTTCCGCCATCGCCGGGGCCGCCTGCAGCACCGGCAGCTCCTGCGGCGTCGCGGCGATGATCCCGCGCGCCGCCTGGCGGATCGCCTGCGCGGCGGGGGAGTCGGGGTCGGAGATGACCAGCGGCGTGCCTTCGTCGGAGTGCTCGCGGAGCGGCTCCGAGAGCGGCACCTTGCCGAGCAGCGGCACGTCGATCTCGTCGGCGAGCATCTGTCCGCCGCCCTCGCCGAAGATCGTGAAGCGCTCGCCGTCGGGGGTCGTGAAGCCGGACATGTTCTCGATCACGCCGAGGATCTCGAGGTCGAATTTCTTCGCCATCTCGGCGCCGCGGTGCGCCACCGACTGGGCGGCGGGCTGCGGCGTGGTGACGATGACGAACTTCGCCTGCGGCAGGAGCTGGGCGAGCGTCATCGAGACGTCGCCGGTCCCCGGCGGCAGGTCGAGCAGCAGGTACTCGAGCTCGTCCCAGGCCACGTCCTCGAGGAACTGCTGGATCGCTTTGTGCAGCATCGGGCCGCGCCAGACGACCGCCGCGTTCTCCTCGACGAAGAAGCCGATCGACATCACCTTGACCCCGCTCGCCGAGTCCAGCGGCAGGATCTTGCGCTCCCCGTTCACCTCCGGCTTGGCGTTGACGCCGAGCATGCGGGGGATCGAGTAGCCGTAGACGTCGCAGTCGAGGGCGCCCGCCGGGTGGCCTTCGGCGGTCAGCGCCGCGGCCAGGTTCGCGGTCATCGTCGACTTGCCGACGCCGCCCTTGCCGGAGGACACGCAGATCACGTTTTTGACTTTGGCCAGCGCGCCCTTCGGCAGCTTGCCGCGTCCCAGCGTCTGCTGGAGGTTCCCCTTCTCCTCGTCGGAGAGGACGTCGAAGCCGACGCCGACCCCGGTCACCCCCTCCAGCTCGCCGACCCGCTGGGCGACGGCCTGTTCGAAGTGGGAGCGGATCGGGCAGCCGGCGGTGGTCAGCGCGACCACCACCTCGATGCGTCCGCTGGGCTGGATCTCGATCGAGCGCACCATTCCGAGCTCGACGATCGAGCGGCGCAGCTCGGGGTCGATCACGCCCCGCAGCGCCTCGGTCACCTGGTCCTTCGTGGGGATTGCCATCGCCATGCATTCTCGCAAAGGGCGGCTTCCGGCCGGGTTTTGGGGGGATTTTGCCGCCCGAGGGGGGAGAGATCGGGGCGCCCGCGCCCTTGGGGCCGCGCATGAGGAACGCGAGCCGAGGAGGCGACATGGCGGGGACGCGAGGTGGATTCGGACGGATCGTGGCGATGGTGATCGGGCTGGCGGTCCTCATATGTCTGCTGCTGGCGGGGACGGCGCGGGCGGGGACCTACGAGGTCGCGCAGTGCGGGTGGGGGGTCGGCGCCGAACTCGACCCGACGCTGCCGCGGACCGAAGGCGTCGCCGCCTACCTGCACCCCGGGTACTGCGTCGCCCCGCCCGCGGGTGTGGCCGCCGGCATCCACTTCGAAGCGGGGCTGGCGAACGACGGCGAACAGGGGATCGCGCGGGCGCGCTGGGCGGCGCCGCCGGGGACGAGCTTCGCGGGCGTCAGCTTCACCTGGTCCGGTGACCTGGCCTACGCGGTCGTGCAGCTGGCCGGGATCGACAACGGCACCGGGTTCTACGGCCTGGGGCTCGAATCGGGCAGCACCGCGCCCCGCCTGGTCGCGACGCCGGTAAGCGGCCCGGCGCCGGCGTTCGAAGTGCGCCTCGAATGCCTCCTCCTGGGCACGGTCTGGGGCTGCACCCGGTCCAGGCGGTCGACGATGCTGCTGAGCGGGCTGACGCTCACCGTCGACGATCCGGTCCCGCCGCGGGCGCGTCTGGGCGGGGCGCTCGTCGGGTCCGGCTGGCACCGAGGGACGGTGCCGCTCGAGCTCGCCGCCGAAGATCCGGCCGGGGCGGGGGTCTCCGGCGAGGCGGCGGACGTCGACGGCGCTCCGGTCCTCAGCGGGTCCGTGGCGTGCGCGGTGGCGAGGATCGAAGGCGCGGTGCGCGCGACCCGGCTGCGCCCCTGCCCCGCGACCGCGACCCAGGCGGCCGAAGTCGACACCACCGCGCTCGCCGACGGGACCCACACGCTGCGCGGCTGCGCCGTCGACTTCGGCGGCGCCTGGGGGTGCGCGCCCGAGGTCCAGATCGAGGTCGACAACTCGGCCCCGCAGGTCGAATTCGCGGCCGCGCCGGAAGGACAGGTGGCGGCGGCGGTGAGCGACGCGTTCTCCGGCCCGGCCGGGGGGACGATCGCGGTCCGCCGGGGTGACTCCGACACCTGGACCGACCTCCCGACCACGGTCGAACGCGGCGGCGCGGGGACGGCGACGCTGCGGGCGCAGCTGCCCGACCTGGACGCCGGCGCCTACTTCTTCCGCGCGACCGCGAGCGACGCGGCCGGCAACAGCGCCTCGGCCCAGCTCCGGGCGGTCGGCAGCCCGGCGGAGGTGCGCCGGCAGGCTGCGGGAGCCGGAAGCGGGGCCGGGCCGGCGCGGCGCGGCGGCGGACGCGGAGCGGGCCGCGGACGTCCCACGCACCTCGTCGCCCACCTGGCCAAGGGCGGCAGCGGCGCGACGGACGAGGTCGTGGCCGACCGTCGCTTCCGGCCTGGGGCCATCGGGCGGTCGCCGACCGTCGCGGGGCCAGGGTCGGCCGGCCGGGCTCTCGCGGGGCGCCGCTTCCTCCGGCGGCGGACCGCCGGGTCGCGGCTGACCGTCGACTACGGGACCGCGGCGGAGGTGCGCGGGCGGCTCACCGGCGCTCACGGCACCGGGGTCGCGAATCGGCCGGTGGCGGTCGTCGCGCGGACGGTGGGCGGGGACGGTGGCGCGCCAGAGCGGCGGCGCGCCGTCACCGACGCGGCCGGGCGCTTCGCGCTGCGGCTCCCGCCGGGGACCTCGCGCCGCGTGCTCGTCGCCTTCCACGGCGGCGGCGGGCTGGCGCCGGCGCGCCACCGGCCGCTGGCCCTGCGGGTCCGGGCCGCGGTGAGCCTCGCGGCGGCGCCGCTCCGCCTGAAGACCGGCGAGGCCGTCACGCTCAGCGGGCGGGTGCGCCCCGGCCCCGCCCGGATCCCCGCCCGCGGCAAGCTCGTCACGGTCCAATACCTCGAGCGCGCGAGCGGGCGCTGGCGTCCCGCGCTCGTCGTCCGCACCGGCGCCCGCGGCCGCTTCAAGGCCCGCTACCGGTTCCGCTACATCACCGGCGCGGCGCGCATCCGCCTGCGCGCGACGGCGCTGCCGGAAGCGGGGTGGCCGTATGCCGCCGGCTCCTCGCCGCCGGTGACGCTCGTCGTCCACGGCGGCTGACCCACCCCCGCCGGCTGTTCCTTTTGCCGGAATGCCCGGCAAAAGGAACAGCTAACCTGCGGGCCATGTCGAAAGCGACGCTGCAGACCAATGCCGGGCCGATCACCGTCGAGTTCTTCGACGAGGACGCGCCGAAAACCGTCGAGAACTTCCGCAAGCTCGCGGGGGAAGGGTTCTACGACGGACTGATCTTCCACCGGGTCATCCCTGACTTCATGGTCCAGGGCGGCTGTCCGGAAGGGACCGGGACCGGCGGCCCCGGCTACACCTTCGAGGACGAGTTCAACGACCACAAGGTGGTCCGCGGCGCGCTGGCGATGGCCAACGCCGGCCCCAACACGAACGGCTCGCAGTTCTTCATCGTCACCACCGGCGCGGCGCCGTGGCTCGACGGCAAGCACACCGTCTTCGGCGAGGTCGTCGACGGGATGGACGCGGTCGACGCGATCGAGAAGTCGGACACCGACGCCCGCGACAAGCCGCTCGAGGCGAAGACGATCGAAAAGGTCGAGCTCGCCGATTAGTCGGCGGATTCCTCCGCGGCGCGCTGTTCGCGCCGTCGCCTGATGCTCGTGCCCGGTCGCCACAGGGCGACCAGGCCGGCCACCAGCGTGACCAGGAAGATCTGGCCGAGCAGCATCTCGATCCCGGCCAGCATCCGGCCTGGCTGCCCGCCCGGCACCAGGTCGCCGTACCCGGTCGTGGTCAGCGTCGTGTAGCTGAAGAAGATGTAGTCGCTGTGGTGCAGGTGGGGGTGGTTTTCGAAGAAGGGGCTGCCCTGGATCCGCCCGATCGCCTCGTAGACGAAGGCGAAGAGCAGCCCGAGCACGGTGTAGACGCTGATCGCGCCGAGGATCGTGCGGGCGTTGACCTCGACCGAGGTGATGACCCGCACCAGGACCGCCGCCATCGCCGCCGCCAGCAGCAGCACCTGGGCCAGTGCCCCGACATCGAGCCAGTCGTCGTTGCCGGAGGCCGCCGCGATCACCGCCATCAGCAGCCCGAACAGGCTCAGGTAGATCGCCAGGTGGACCCAGTGGGGCTTCACGTGGGAGCTGGTCAGCGCGACCACCGAGGTCGTCGACACCGCGAGCATCACCAGCACCGAGCTCCAGCCGCTGTTGCCGAGCAGCGAGGTCAGCACGTAGGTGACGACGACCAGGGCGAAGACGAGGCCGAAGGCGTCGGAGACCCGTTCGGCGCGCGCCAGCCACCGTTCCCCGCCGGGAGCGCGAATGCCGGACCGGTCCATGTTCGCTCGGTTCGGCCGCGGGGCGGTATTTCCTGCCGGACGAGGTTCAGCTTCCGCCGCGGGGAGGCCCGGCGGCGACCTCGCGGGCGACCTGTTTGGCGAAGGCGATGATCGTCATCATCGGGTTGACGCCGAGCGCGGTCGGGAAGAGGGAGGCGTCGGCGACGTAGAGGCCGGCGGTGCCGTGGAGCGAACCGTCCGGGGCGCAGGCACCCTGGCGGGGGTCGGCGGCGATCCGCGCGGTGCCCATCGGGTGGAAGCCCTCGAGGCGCAGCTCGGCGGGCTTGAAGCGCCGCGCCTCGAAGCGCGGCAGGTCGCCGGGGCGGAGGACCGGGACGCGGGCGAGGTTCGGGTAGACCTCGGTGGCCCCGGCGGCGAAGTGGATCTCGGCGGCGCGGGCGATGCCGTAGACGGCGCGGTCGGCGTCCTCGCGGGTGAGGTCGTAGGCCATCCGCACGCCGTCGGGGCCGAGGCGGACGCGTCCCTGCGAGCGGTCGGTGATCTGGACGCCGATCGAGCCGACGTGGCCGAGGCCGAGCAGCGCGCGTTGGTGCTCGGCGCCGGAGCCCGCCAGCCAGGCGCCGCCGAAGGCCGGCGGCGTGAAGGTCGCCTCGAGCAGGACCCCGCGCCGCTCCCACTCGTCGACGTAGTAGCTCTGCATGACGCCGTCCCAGCCGCGCACCTCCTCCGCGTAGCGGGCGCCGACCCAGCAGGCGGGGTGGACGTGGAGGTTGCGCCCGACCGCGGCGTTGCCGAGGCCGGAGCGCAGCAGCAGCTCCGGGGTCCCGAGGGCGCCGCCGGCGGCGATCACTGCGCGGCGGGCGCGCACCGTGAACGGGCGGGCCGACTCGGCGACGCCCCCGGTCGGCCCGACGCCGCCCGCGGGCGACGCGCGTCCCGGCCCATCGCCGCCGACCCTGCACTCGACGCCGACGGCGCGGCCGTCCTCGACCAGGATCCGCCGCGCTTCGACCCCGGCCCGCACCCGCGCCCCCGCGGCGACCGCGCGCGGCAGGTATGAGACGTGCATGCCGCGCTTGGCGTCGATCGGGCAGCCGAAGGGGCAGGAGCTGCACTGGTCGCAGCCCCCGGCGTTGCGGGCGATCGGGCCGCCGCTCGCGCCGATCGCCGCCGCCCCCTCCATCGCCAGCTGCCCGTTGCGGCCCATCGTGGCCGGGTCCAGCGCCCGCACGCGGAGCGTCTCCTCGGCCTCGGCGAAGTCGGCGTCGAGCTCGCCCGCCCAGTCGATCCCGAAGCGCTTCGCCCAGTCGTCCAGCACCGCCTCGGGGGCGCGGAAGCAGGTGCCGGAGTTGACCACGGTGGTGCCGCCGACGACCCGCCCCACCGGGACGACGATCGGCGGCCGGCCCGCCGCGATGGTGAGCCCGGCGCCGCGGTAGAGGGACCTGATCGCGTCGAGGCGGTCGGCGGGGTAGGTGTCGCGGTCGTGGTGGTCGCCGGCCTCGAGGACGAGCACGTCGAGCCCGGCCTCGGCCAGGGTCGCGGCGGCGACCGCGCCCCCGGCGCCGGAGCCGACGATCACCACGTCGGCTTCCTCGCCCTCGCCGCGCGGGACGGTGTCGCCGAGGCCGCCGGTGGGCTCGGGGAGGGTGCCGTCGGCGAGCCGGCAGGAGATCTCGTTGCCGACTTTCGCCTCGACCTCCGGCGCCACCGCGTAGCCCAGGGTCGAGAACAGCTTCGCCATCAGCAGCAGGTCGTGCTTGAAGGCGAGCCGCGAGCCTTCGAGGCGGCGCAGGACGCGTTCGCGGCCCGCCTGGTCGAGGCGGCTGAAGCGGCGCGGGAACGCCGTCCACTCGAAGGCGCGCAGGCCGAGGCGGAGCTGCGCGAGGAAGCTCGGCGGGACCGAGCCGAGGAGCTCGGCGACCGGGCCGGCGACCGCGATGTCGCGCTCCGCCGCGGGGGCGCCGTCGACGCCCGGCGCCATCGCCTCGCAGATCGCGCCGAGGGTGCGCCGTTCGGCCTTGCCGAGGCCGCGACTCCCGCCGCGGCCCGGTTCAAAAGGGCGGTCGATCCTCCCCACGAGCGACCAGAGCCAGAGCGCCAGCAGGATCAACGAGCCGTCGACGAGGAAGCCGAGCAGGTAGGTGAAGACCTGGCCCTGGATCGCGAAGAAGGCGAGCGAGGTGAGCGAGGAGGCGGCCTTGCCCGCGGCGAGGAGGAGGATCAGCGGGCGATAGCGGACGACGTCGGCCTGGGCGATCAGGCAGATGCCGGTGATCACCGCCATGTAGGCGAAGCCGAGCGAGAGCCACATGAACTCCTGGGTGTGCGGCGCGCGACCGTCGAAGCCGAAGATTTCGCCGACGTCGGAGATCACGTCGAGGGTCGGGCTCGGGACGAGGAGATAGAGGAGGCCGACCACGGCGAAGCAGACCGCGAGCACCCGCAGCGCGAAGACGACGAATCTCTCGGCGGCCTCTCCCTGCACCGGCGCAGCCTAACTGGCCGGCCGGCCAATTGCCGGTCGATCGCGGATAGGCTGGCTGCCGTGGAGGAACGGGCGCGCTTCGCGGAGGTCGCCGCCAAGGCGGGGCACTACGAGAGCTTCTACCTGAAGGCGTGCCGACCCGGCGGCGGCCGCGGGATCTGGATCCGCCACACCGTGCACAAGCGGCCCGGGGCGGAGGCGACCGGCTCGATCTGGTTCACGCTCTTCGACCGCGAGGCGGGCGCGCCGCGGGCGGCGAAGGTGACCGTCCCCGCGAGCGGGCTGTCGGTCCCGGCCGACGGCTGGGTTCGCGTCGCCGAGGCGGAGATCGGGCCGGGACGAGCGGCTGGGTCGCTCGCCGTCGAGGCGTCGGCCGGCGTCGCGGACCCAGCTCCGACGGTCACGCGGGCCGCCTGGTCCCTGCGCTTCGACGGCGACCGTCGTCCCTGCCACTACCTGCCCGCCGACTGGCTCTACGAGGCGCCGCTGCCGCGGACCAAGTTCGTCGCCCCGTTCCCCGACGCGGCCTTCGACGGCACGCTCGAGGTCGACGGCGAGACGGTCGAGATCGCCGGCTGGCCGGGCATGATCGGCCACAACTGGGGGACCGAGCACGCCGAGCGCTGGACCTGGCTCGAGGGCACCGGCTTCGCCGACTCGCCCGACACCTGGTTCGACGCCGGTGCCGCCCGGGTCAAGCTCGGCCGCCGGATCAGCCCCTGGGTCCCGTCCGGCTTCCTCTCACTCGACGGCGTCCGCCACCGCCTCGGCGGCCTCGGCCGGATCCGCTCCTCCCGGATCGAGGAGACCCCGACCGGCTGCACCTTCCTCCTGCCCGGCAAGGACATCGTCGTCCGCGGCCACGTCGAGGCCCCCCAAGATGCCTTCGTCGGCTGGATCTACGCCGACCCCAACCCGAAGGGCGGCGACCACCACACCGTCAACTGCTCGGTCGCCGACCTGGAGCTGACGGTCGAATCGCCCGCCCGCCCCGCCCGCCACCTGACCCTCCCCGGCGCCGCCGCCTACGAGCTAGGCATGCGAGAGACCGACCACGGCATCCCGGTCCAGCCGTTCCCGGACGGCTAGCGCGCGGGGTCGGCGGGCGGGTGGGGGTCGGAAGGGACGGGGGCCCGCAAGCTGTCGCCCGGGTTACGGACGCGCCCCTCTCGCCACGACCCGGGCAGGCTGTGGCCGTGGCGAGAGGGGCGGGTGTGCGGAAGGTGTGGAGGGACACCGGCGGGAGGCCCACGGGAGGTTCACGGATCCGTGACGGGAGTCAGACATCGTCACGGAGATGCCGAGAACTCCACGTTTCCTCCCGTGTTGTGCAACACCGACCTACGCGCTGCGTGTATTGACCGTGCTATAGGGGCCCTAAATCACGCAGCGCGTTCTCGGACCCTCGAATCAGGCCCGAAAAGGGCCTCTGAGGGCCGGAAGGTGTGACGTTCCCGGCATCTTCGTCACGGATCCGGCCGAGGTGTGGAAGCTCTCCGACCCGATCCTCACGTAAGTCCGACTTCGCGACGTCCCTGTGACGCCTCTCCCACGCAAGCCTCACGTCCTGGGCTCCTCATGGGGGTCACAGCCTGCCAGGACCCCCATGAGGAGCCCAGGACCTCCCTCGGACGGCCGGCAGCGCCGCGAACCCCCGCCTCCCACGAAAGCCCCAAGCCCCCCGCGCACCGCCACCGGCTCCCGAACGGAGGGGGTGGGATTCGAACCCACGAGACGCCGTAAGACGCCCAACGGCTTTCAAGGCCGCCGCATTCAACCGCTCTGCCACCCCTCCTGAGGCTGATTGGATGGTGCCATGCGCCGTCTTCTCGTGCTCGCCTCGGCGATGGTCTTCCTCGACCTGACCTTCTTTACGGCCATCGCGCCGCTGTTGCCGGAATACGTCGACGACCTCCATATGTCGACGGCGCAGGCTGGGATCCTGTCGGCCGCGTACGCGGCCGGGACGCTGGCGGCGTCGCTGCCGGGCGGGTACCTGGCCAGCCGCTTCGGGCCGCGGCGGACGGTGATCATCGGGCTCTGCGGGCTCGGCGTCGCCAGCCTCCTCTTCGGCCTCCTGGACTCGCCCTGGCCGCTCGACGCGGCGCGCTTCATCCAGGGCATCGCGGGCGCGCTGATCTGGTCCGGCGCGCTGACCTGGCTGATCAACAGCTACCCGGAGGACCAGCGCGGCCAGGTGATCGGCACCGCGCTCGGCACCGCGGTGGCGGGGTCGCTGATCGGCCCGGCGCTCGGCGCCCTCGCGGGCTCGGTCGGCACCGAGCCGGTCTTCGCCGCCGTCCTCGTCGTCTCCCTGGTGCTCGCCTACCTCGCCTCGCGCCTCCCCGACACGATGGTGCGGGAGAACCAGCCGCTGCGCGAGGTCTTCCGCTGCCTCGTCGACCGGCCGCTGGTCGAGGCGGCGATCTTCGTCAGCTCCCCGTCGCTGATGTTCGGCGCGATCGACGTGTTGCTGCCGCTACGGGTCGACGCCCTCGGCGGCGGCCACGCGCTGATCGCGGTCGGCTTCATCGGCGGCGCCGCGATCGAGTCGGTGCTGGCGCCGCTTGCCGGGCGCATGTCGGACCGGATCGGGCGGCGCGCGCCCTACATCCTCGGCATGGCGATCTGCACGGTGGCGATGGTCTTCTACGCGTTCGCCGACTCGCTGGCGACCGTGATCGCCTCCCTGCTCCTCACCTCGCTCGGCTCCGGCTTCTGCTTCGCCCCCGCGATGACGCTGATCTCCGACGCCGCCGAGGCGAGCGGCCTCCACCAGGGCTACGCGGTCGCCGTCACCAACATCGCGTGGGCGGCGGCGCAGGTGCTGGGCGGGGTCGCCGGGGCGGCGGTCGCCGGGGTGACCGGGGACGGCGCGCCCGCGATCGCCATCGCCGTCATCCTCGTGCTGACGATCCTCTACGCGTTCCGCTCCCTCGGGCCGGAGCCGGTCGCCGCGGAGGGATAACGCCGCGGAGGGGTAAGAATGCACTCGATGATGCGGGGCGGGGAGTGGAGGAACTGGGCGGGGGACCAGCGTTGTCGGCCGGCGCGGATCGTGGCGCCGCGCTCGCGTGAGGAGCTCGCCGAGGCGGTCGGCGCTGCGGCGGCCGCGGGGGAGAGGGTGAAGGTCACCGGGTCCGGCCACTCGTTCACCGAAGCCGCGATGACCGAGGCGACGATGCTCCGCCTCGACGCGCTGCGCGGGGTGCTCGACGCCGACCGCGAGAGCGGCCTGGTCAAGGTCGCCGCCGGGACCGTGCTCCGGGATCTCAACGAGGAACTGGCGGCGCTCGGCCTGGCGCTGGAGAACCTTGGCGACATCGACGCGCAGACGCTCGCCGGGGCGATCTCGACCGGCACCCACGGGACCGGGGCGGGCCTCGGCAACATCCCGTCGCGGGTCGAGGGGATCGAGCTGGTGCTCGCCGACGGCAGCGTGCGCGAGCTGAGGGCGGCGGGCGCGACGGAGGCGGACGGAGGCGCCGCGGGATCGTCGAACGACGCGGATCTTTTGCGCGCGGCGCGGATCGGGCTCGGCGCGCTCGGGGCGATCAGCGCGGTGACGATCCGCTGCCTCCCGTCGTTCACGCTGCGGCGGGTCGACTCGGCGCACCGGCTCGCCGACGTCCTCGACCGCTTCGACGAGCTGGCCGAGCGCAACGACCACTTCGAGCTCTTCACCTTCCCCTACTCCGACCGCGCGCTGGTGCTGGAGCGCAACCGGACCGCGGCGGCGCCGAAGCCGAAGAGCCGCGTCGTCACCGTCCTCAACGACGTGCTGCTGGAGAACTGGGCGCTCGAGGCGATGGCGGCGACCGGCAAGGCGATGCCGCGGGCGATCCCGGCGCTGGCGAGGTTCGCGGGCCTGGTCGCCACCGGCACCACCAACCAGGACCGCAGCGACCGGATCTTCGTCAACCGGCGCGACGTGCGCTTCACCGAGATGGAGTACGCGGTGCCCCGCGCCGACGGCCCGACCGCGGTGCGGCGGGTGATCGAGTGGGTGCGCGCGAACCGTTATCCGGTCTTCTTCCCGATCGAGGTGCGCGTGGCGGCGGGCGACGACGCCTCCCTGAGCGCCGCCCACGAACGCGACACCGCATACATCGCCGTCCACCAGTACCGCGGCATGGAGTGGCGCCCGTACTTCGAGGCGGTCGAGTCGATCATGGACGACTACGGCGGCCGCCCCCACTGGGGCAAGCGCCACTTCCAGACGGCTGCGACCTTGGCGCCCCGCTACCCGAGGTGGTCGGAGTTCCAAGCCGCCCGCGACGAGCTGGACCCCGGCCGCACCTTCGCCAACGACTACACGGAGCGCGTCCTCGGCCCCTGATGTCGACGGGCCGAAAACCGGACATATAGGCAGGTTTTCGGCCCGTCGACCGAGGGGTGCGGCAGAAGTCCTACGGAGTCGTCACAGGAAGGTCTTGCCTTCGCCTCTATACGTGGGGACGATGTCGACGATGCGGTCGCCTTCGACCAGGTGCAGGACGTCGAAGCGCTCGCAGAGCTCGCCCGCCTTGGCGTGGCGCATGTAGACGCGGTCGCCGACCCCGAGGTCCGCGGCGGGGGCGCCGAGCAGCGGCGTCTGCACCTCGCCGGCGCCCTCCTCGGGGTCGAGCTCCAGCCCCTCCGGCAGCCACGGCGACGGCAGCCGCGCCGCGTCGCCCGGGCCGGAGGCGAGGTAGCCGCCGCCGAGCGCCGTTGCCATCTCCGGCGCCGGCTTGCGGACGATCGGCAGCGCGTACCCGGCAGCCGGGCTCAGCGTGAAGCGGCTGTAGTGGTCGAAGAGGGTGGGGGCGTAGAAGCCGGAGCCCGCGGTCACCTCGGTCACCGCCTCCTCCGCGCCGGTCGTCTCGAGGCTGCCGGTGCCGCCGCCGTTGACGATCGGCAGCTCGCAGAACTCGCTGATCGCGGCGACGATCGCGGCGCGCCGCTCGGCCAGCTCCTTCGCCGAGCGCCGCTGCATGAAGCGGATCGCGCGGGCGCGGAAGCGACGGCCGGGCGGCTGGTCGCCGACCCCGGCGATCTGGCCCTCGTAGGCCATCAGCGCGTCGAGTTCGATCTGCGGGCGGCGTTCGATCTCGCGCGCCAGCGCGACCGCCTGCTCCACGGTGTGGACGGGCGAGCGCTTCGGCCCGATCTTGATCCGGCCGCCGAGCGCCCACCAGCTCGCGTCGATGTCGATGCAGACGCGGATCGGCGGCGCGTCGGCGCCGAGCACCGCCTCGATCGCCTCCAGGTGCTCGACGCAGTCGACCATCACCAGCGGCGCCCGTTCGGGGTCGGCGGCCGAGCGCAGCGCCAGCTCCCGCAGCGCCGAGCTGTCGGCGGTCGGGTAGGCGAGCAGCAGATCCTCGTGCCCGAGTTCGGCGAGCCACAGCGTCTCGGCCAGCGTGTAGGTCAGCAGCCCGCTGAAGCGCGCGTCTCGTCCCAGAATCTCCTCGATCAGCGCACGACAACGCAACGACTTCGTCGCCACCCGGATCGGCTTGCGCCCCGCCCGGTCCAGCATCTGGTCCGCGTTCGCCCACATCGCGTCCAGGTCGACAAAGGCGAAGGGAGCCTCGATCTCGGCGAAGATCCGCTCGTATCTCTGGTGCGACTGCTGGGGCGGCGAGGACACCCGGCCACCCTATCCTCGCCATCCCGCCCCAGTACCTACAATCCGTCCTTCGTGGGCAGGGGGATCCCGGCCCATGGTGTCCGGAGAGGTGGCCGAGTGGCTGAAGGCACTCGCCTGCTAAGCGAGTAGGGGGCGCAAGCTCTCTCGAGGGTTCGAATCCCTCCCTCTCCGTATTTCAGGGGGCGTCAACCCATTGGTCGAACTTGCGTCCCTTGATCGGCGAATAACTGAGATTGATTTCTGAGCGATGTTCTAGCCGCCGGTCGGAGTGGAATCGTGGCTTGGTGGAGATCGCCGCCGCATTTGCCGCCGGGGTAGCTCTCGGCGCGTGGCTGGCACAACGGAACGAGAAGCAGGCCACGACCGAGCGGCTCTTGGTCGAGGCAATCAGCGACGTTGTTGACGGGATTGCAGGGGTGGCCCAAGGACTTCCGGGCGCTCAAGCCGACTACGCAGCCGCCCTGGCGAGGGTTGCGCTCCACGGATCGCCGGAGCTTGTACGGACCTTTGCTCGCCACCAAGAAGACGCTACGACTGTCACCGCCGAGGGTTGCCATCGCCTTGTGACTGCCATGCAACGGGCTCGTCAAGAGCTTGGGCGCAGAGGACTGGATGAGCGCGATCTAGAAATGCTGCTTTTCGGCCCAATGCCTGCAAACGAGCGATTGGCGGACAAATGAGCCTCGCCGTCACGATCGCCAGCAGCATTCTCGGAGCAGCGATTGCTGTTGTCCTGACGCATCGTCTGACTTCTCGCCGCGACCAGGAGAACCGGCGCAATGACTTGCGAGTCCAATATCTACTGACCGCATATCGCACCTTGGCCGACACGTCTCATCGCGATCTTGTCCCAGGCTCTGCGATTGTCGGAGCATTTGAGCAGGGGCTCGCCGATATTCAGCTCCTAGGATCGAAGGACCAAGCAGAGATGGCAATTGCCGTAGGAAAGGCGCTCGGGGAAAAGGGCGAAGCGCCAATGGACGAATTGCTTTTGTCACTTCGGGACGAACTTCGGGACGAGCTAAGGCTCGATTCGCTGGCTCAACCGCCCTTTCATATTCGCGTTGTTAGCAGCGACTGACGGGCGATGTCGGTTACGCGAAGCGTCTGGCGTGGAGCCGCTGTATCCGATCCCAGGTTCGCGCGAGTTCGACTGGTCGCCCACCCTCTCCGTATCAGAGGCGGGGCCGTCGATCGCGGGTACGATGCAGGCGTGATCGACGACGCGGTGATCGAGAATGCCGGGCGCCGCCTCGCGGCCGCCGCGCGGTCGCCCGCACGGGTGGTGCTCTTCGGATCGAGGGCGCGTGGGGGTGCGCGCCCCGACAGCGACCTCGACTTCCTGGTGATCGAGGCGCATGTGGAGAGCAAGCTCGACGAGATGGTGCGCCTTCGCGATGCCCTTCCTCCGCTCGGCGTCCCGGTCGACGTCGTCGTCGTGTCCGAGGAGGAGGCGACCCGCCGCCAACGCGTGCCGAGCACGCTGGTGCATCGCGCGCTTCGCGAGGGTCGCGTCCTTGTCCCGGCCTGAGCTCGAAGAAGCGGCACTTCTTCTGCGCAAGGCCCGCGAGGATGCGGATGCGGTGGGCAAGTTGGCGGGCGACGCGGACGTTGCGGACGCGATCATCGGCTTTCACTCTCAGCAAGCGGTCGAGAAGGCGTTGAAGTCGGTTCTCGCAGCATCTGGAGACGACTTCCCCTGGACGCACGACCTCCGACATCTGATCGAGCGTCTCGAAGACATCGGGAAGCCGCTGCCCTCATCGCTGCATGCGGTTCGCGTGCTCGGTCCGTGGGCGGTGGAGTTTCGATATGGAGAGACGATCGACGATCCCCTGGACCGGGAGCAGGCCGTCACGCTGGTGGGAGAAGCCGTTGCCTGGGCCGAGTTACAGATCGGGACCTCTGACCAGCCTTAGTTGTCTGCCCCCGAGCGCTGAGCATGGAGCTTCTTGATGCGGCGCCAGGTTCGCGCGAGTTCGACCTTTTGCCCTCCCTCTCCGTCCTGCGGCGGCGTGGGGGCGCCTGGCTGTGTCCTCGGTCGTTCGCTCGGGTCACGCACTTGTTGTGCGCTCCCCTCGTCTCCCTCCCTGCGTCCTTGCCAGGCTGGCCCACGCCGCCGCAGCGCCCCGATCAAATCCCCGCAGACGCGGATGGAGACCGGTCCGGGTGAGTTGGCCCCCGACCCGCGGTCGTCCTTTGGTCCGCTCCCCCAGGCGCGGTCGACTTAGGGTCCGGTAGACGGACGAAAGGACGACCGCGCTCGTGTGGGCGGACCAAAGGACGACCGCGGGTCGGGGGGGCCGGGAAGGGACGACCGCGTTCGCGACGCGTCACGCTCCGCGACCTTGGGGCCCGTGAGGCTTCGCCTACCTGCTCGGCGCTCGCTGCTCTAGTGCTTCGCGGCGATGATCACGCGGGCGCCGCGGGACGGGATCATCGTCACGTTGCGGTGCATGGCCCGCTCGGGGGCCGGGCGGTCGGCGACGAGGTCCAGGCGGCGCGCCATCGCGGTGAGGACGACGCGTTGCTCGGCCATCGCCAGGGCGGCGCCGAGGCAGCGGCGGATGCCGCCGCCGAAGGGGATCCAGTCGTAGGTGCCGGGCTTGCGGCCGAGCCAGCGCTCGGGGCGGAAGGCGAAGGGGTCGGGGTAGACGTCCTCGCGGTGGTGGACGAGGAGGATCGACATCGCGACCGCGGTGCCGGGCTCGACGCCGTAGTCGCCGAGGCGCCAGGGGACCTGGACGCGGCGGCCGATGATCGGGATGACGGGGCGGTTGCGCATCGTCTCGGTGATGGTGGCCTCGACGCGCTCCTCGGCGGTCTCGCCGGCGACTCCCGTGCCGCGACGGACCGCCTCGACCAGCGCCGCGTGTGGCTCCGGGTTGCGGGTGAGGCGCTCCCACGCCCAGGAGAGGGAGTTGGCGGTGGTCTCGTGGCCGGCCAGGACCAGGGTGAGGAGCTCGTCACGGAGTTCTTTGTCGTCGAGCGCCTCGCCCTCCTCGGTCCGCGCCCGCAGGAGGATGGAGAGGATGTCGCGGCGCTCCCCGAGGTCGGCGGCGCGCCGGCGGTCGCGGATGACCGCGTAGGTCGGGCGGTCGATCATTTCGATCGCCATCTTCATCAGCCCCATCGGCTCCTCGCGCCCGACGTGGAGCAGTTCGGTCAGCTGCGAGGTCGGCCAGGTGGACGCCGCCACGGTCTTGCGGATCGCCGTGCGCAGCGCCGCCTCCGGCGTCCCCGGCGCGGGCCGCCCCTCGATGCCGAAGATCCCGGCCATGATCACGTCGAGCGTGATCGCCTGCATCCGCGGCGCCAGCGCGATCGTCTCGCCGACCGGCCAGCGGTCGATCTCCTGCTCCGCCGCCTCCGTGATCATCTCCACGTACTGGGCGATCGCCTCGCCGTGGAAGGCCGGCAGCAGTAGCTTGCGCTGGCGCATGTGGCGCGGGCCGACCGCGGTCAGCACCGAGTTGGGACCGAGGATCGGCCGCAGCGGCGACTCGCCGGTCAGCGACGGGGCCTGCTCGGGCTTCGCCATGAAGAGGGACTTGACGTGGTCCGGGTGGCTGGTGATGACCGGGCCGCCGGGGATCACGCCGCGCATCCGGAACACTTCGCCGAGCTCGCGGCGCGCCTTGAAGACGAACTCGATCTGGCGCACCGAGAAGCGCGCCGTCTGGGCGAGCTTCGGCAGCCCGATGTTGGGCGCGGTCGCGAGCGTCGCCAGCTCGGTCGCCTCGATCGGCCCGGCGGGGGAGGGCGGCGCGGCGCCGACGAGCTCCGGGAAGAGCGGCCCCTCGGCCCCTTTCTCCTCCCCGGCATCGCGGCGGTTCTCGACTGCGCTCGGCGAAGTCGCCATCGCCGGGAAGGCTACAGGGATCGATGTCACGGTCAACCGGAGTCATCTCACACACCGGCGCTTGCGGTCGCGGTCGACCTTTCTGGCGGTGCCGCTCTCCCCCCGAACGGCGAATCCGATCACCGGCCGTTCACGCTCCGGGCGTCCCGATGACTACTCTGGGGCGCGATGTCGTCCTTTCCGCTCGCCAAGCCCAGCGCCCACCTCGACCGGCGCACCAAGATCATCGCCACCGTCGGCCCCGCGTCCTGGGACCTCGGCGTGCTCGAGCAGCTGATCGCGGCGGGCGCCGACGTCTTCCGCCTCAACTTCTCCCACGCCGGCCCCGACAAACACGCGCAGACGATCGAGACGATCCGCAAGGCCGCCGACACGCTCGGCCGCGAGGTGGCGATCCTCGGCGACCTCCCCGGCCCGAAGCTCCGGATCGGCAACATCCGCGACGACTACGCCGAGCTCGAGACCGGCATGCACGTCACGCTCACGCCGCGCGAGGTCGAGGGCGACCGCCGGACGATCCCGGTCTCCTGGTCGGGCGTCACCGGCCTGCAGGAGAACCAGCTCGTCTACCTCGCCGACGGGGCGATCCGCCTGCGGGTCGGCGCGGGCGTCGGCGACGGGGTCGACGCCGAGGTCGAGGTCGGCGGCACCCTCTCCTCACATAAGGGGATGAACATCCCCGGCGGCGCCGCCGAACTCCCGGCCGCGACCGAGCGCGACCTCACCTGGGTCGACTTCGCGGTGAAGGAAGGGATCGACCTGATCGCGGTCTCCTTCGTCTCCACCGCGGCCGACCTGACGCCGGTCGAGGAGCGCCTGCGCGGCCTCGGCTCCGACATCCCGCTGATCGCCAAGATCGAGCGCCAGCAGGCGGCGGCCAACGTCGAGGAGATCGTCGCGACGGCGACCGGCGGGATCATGGTCGCGCGTGGGGATCTCGGCATCGAAGTGCCGCTGGCCGAGGTGCCGATCCTGCAGAAGCGCCTGATCCGCACCGCTGGCCGCTTCTCCAAGCCGGTCGTCACCGCCACCCAGATGCTCGCCTCGATGGTGACCGCGCGGCGGCCGACTCGGGCCGAGGTGACCGACGTCGCCAACGCGATCTACGACGGCACCGACGCGGTGATGCTCTCCGAGGAGACCGCGGTCGGCGACAACCCGATCGAGGCGGTGCGCGTGATGGACCGCATCGCCCGCTCGACCGAGCCCGACCTGCCTTACGGCGAGTGGCTCTTCAGCCGCACCGACCAGGCGACCCAGGACGTCGCCGACTCGGTCGCCCAGAGCGCCGTCGGCGCGGTCTACCGGCTGGGGCTGAAAGCGCTGATCGTGCCGACGACGAGCGGCCGCACCGCCCGCATCCTCTCCGCCCACCGGCCGAACGTGCCGGTGCTGGCGATCTCGCCGCGCCTGGAGACGGTGCGCCGGCTGGCGCTGCTCTTCGGCGTGACCGCGGTGCAGAGCCGCTCGAACGAGGACATCCGCGGGCTGCTCGAGGACTGCGCCGCGATCGCCGCCAAGCACGGCGTGGCGCACTCCGGCGAGCTGGTCGGGATCACCGCGGGCCTGCCCGATCAGGAACTGGGCACGAACCTCTTCGAGGTCCACCGGGTCCCGTGACCCGGCCCCGCGCCCACCGGGTGAGTCCCCAGCGGCCGCACCCCCACCGGGTGAGTTCGCACTTTGCCGCGGATAGCGCGGAGAACTGCGAACTCACCGCGGGGATAGGCTCCTGCGCATGAACGACCGTCGGCCGGTCGTCCGGGTCGAGGCCGACCCCGGCGGCCTCACCGTCCTCACCCTCGACAGCCCGCCGCTGAACCTCTTCGACCGGGCGATGATGGACGACCTCGCCGCCGCCATCCTCGGCCTCACCGACGAGCCGCCGCGCGCGGTCCTCATAAAGGCCGCGGGCCGCGCCGTCTCCGGCGGAGTCGACGTCAACGTCTTCGCCGGCCTCACCCCCGAGCAGGGCTCGGAGCTCTGGACGGGCCTCCTGCAGATGATCGACGGGCTCGAAGAGCTGCCCTGCCCGGTCGTCTTCGCCGCCCACGCGCTGACGCTCACGGCCGCCTTCGAGGTGGCGCTCGCCTGCGACCTGATCGTCGCCACCCCGAGCGCCAAGTTCGGCCTGGTCGAGAAAGTGGTCGGCCTGACGCCGTCGATGGGGGGGACGCAGCGGCTCGCCGAGCGGGCCGGCTCCGGGCGCGCGCGCCAGTTCGTGATGAGCGGCGGGATCTTCGACGCGGCCGAGCTGGAGCGCTGGGGCGTCGTCAACGAGATCTATCCCGAGGACGAGTTCGAGGCGCGCTCCCGCGCCCTCGCCGAGGAGCTCGCGACCGGGCCGACCAAGGCGCACGCGATGACCAAGCGCATCCTGCGCCGCTTCCGCGAAGGCGGGCTGCCGGCGGCGGACGACGTGGTGCGGACCGAGGCGGCCGACCTCTTCGCCACCGAGGATCTGCAGGGCGCCGTGCGGACCTTCCTCGAGCACGGCGGCCCGGGCCACGCCGAGTTCAACGGCCGGTAGGCGGGTAGGGTCCGGCGATGGACATCGACTTCGACGCGATCGCCAAGGGGATGGCGATCGCCGTCCCCTACATCTCCCACATGGGCATCGAGGTGACGGAGATGTCGGAGGGCGCGGCGACGGCGGTCCTGCCCGATCGGCCCGAGCTCCACAACCACGTCGGCAGCCAGCACGCCGGGGCGCTCTTCGGCGTCGCCGAGACGGCGAGCGGGGCGGCCTTCGTCGGCGCCTTCGCGGCGCGGATGGGCGACCTGACGCCGCTCGCGCGCAGCGCCGAGATCGCCTACGTGAAGGTCGCGCGCGGCGCGGTCGAGGCGAAGGCGAAGCTCGGCGTGCCCGCCGCGGAGGCCCTCGCGACGCTCGACAAGGACGGCCGGGTCGACTTCTCGGTCGAGGTCGAGATGACCGACGGCGAGGGCGACACCGTCGCCACCGCGACCGTCGACTGGAACGTCCGACTCAAAGACGAAGACAGCTGAGCGCGGCGGGAGCCGGGATGGCCGCGATCCGGATGTCGGCGGTGACCGTGTGGCGCTGGGTCGCCGCTGAGGAACGCCGCGCCGTCCTCCTGTCGGAGGTCGACTGGACGGTGGAGCCGGGTCAGCACTGGGTCGTCCTCGGGCCGAACGGGGCGGGGAAGACGACGCTGCTGAACCTGGCGGCGGCTGTCTCCCATCCCTCCGACGGCACCGTCGAGGTGCTGGGGGAGACCCTCGGCGCGGTCGACATGCGGAAGTTGCGCGAATCGATCGGGACCCTGGAGCCGGGCCTGTCACGCAAGATCCGCGGCCGTTATACGGGCTTCGAGGTGGTGCTCACCGGCGCGACCGGAAGCATCGCCCTACTCCACGACCGGGTCACCGACGACGACCGCGCGCGGGCGGATCGCCTGATGGGCGAAATCGGCGTCGAGCCCCTCCGCGAGCGCCGCTTCGAAGACTGCTCCCAAGGTGAGCGCCAGCGCCTCCTCCTCGCAAGGTCCCTGATGGACGAGCCCGACCTCCTCCTCCTGGACGAGCCGACGACCGGCCTCGACCTGCCGAGCCGCGAGCGCCTCATCGCCTCCCTCGACGCCATGGCCGAAGCCAACGGCCACCTGCCGACCGTCATCGTCACCCACCACCTCGAGGAGATCCCCGCCACCACCACCCACGCCCTCCTCCTCCGCGACGGCGCCATCGTCGCCGCGGGCGAGATCGCCACCGTCCTCACCAGCTCCGCCGTCTCCACCACCTTCGACATCGAGGTCCAGGTCGCCCACCACGCCGGCCGCTGGGCCGCAATGGTCGTCCGCAGCTAGAATCCCGCGTTCCCGCGGAGCGGCGCCACAGCCCCGCCTCCGCCGGCACGCGCCCGTAGCTCAGCCGGATAGAGCGTCGGTCTACGAAACCGAAGGTCACTGGTTCGAATCCAGTCGGGCGCATACGGGTGCGGCGGTCCGGGAAGCCCGGCGCCATGCGGAATCCGAGGGGTCCGCACGTGTTGTCGAAGCACTTCGGGTGGCAACAACGCGGGCAACAGGGCAACGGAAAGGCCGCTCGCAGGACGCTGACCCGAACAACTCACCCCGGCGTCTACCGGCGCGGGCGTCGCTACGTTGCGGTCTACAGACGCGAAGGACGTCAACACAAAGAGACGGTGGGGAGCTTCGCCGAGGCACGGGCGGTCAAGGTAGCCCGCCAGGCCGAGGCGCGGGCCGAGCGGCTCGGGCCGACGCTCCGCGACCACGCCGTGGGATGGGTCGAAGGCCACGCTGGCCTCGGCCGCGACGGTCACGTCCCATAGCGTGGTGTAGGACCGCGCCGGACGGAACGAGGTTCCGGCCACCGCGGTGCCCATGATCGTCGGACCTTCCAAAGTTCGACGCAAAGGAGAGCACCACGATGGCCGAGAGCC